>Ga0076308_16_pt1 | contig 20482 bp, 15 predicted proteins | sample RifGroC2_FD_68021 | JGI IMG/M metagenome (GOLD analysis project Ga0076308, IMG submission 68021) | candidate division CPR2 bacterium GW2011_GWC2_39_35 | reverse complement strand
CATCGAAAAAGTAGCCGTTACGGATAACCACATTATCCTAATCCTTGACTTTAAAAAGATCTTAGAAGAAGAAGCTATTCAGAATATTGCAAGTGAGGCGGAGAAGATGGAAGTAAAAGGGAAGAAGAAAGCCAAGTAAAAAATGGTTGCCTTAAATAATATTAGGTGGCAATTGGTCTGGCTTAATTAGGCAATTAAATATAATTTTAAATAAACAAGGAGATATTAATGGTTTCTATAAAAAATTTATCCCTGAAAAAGAAACTTTTTTTGGGCTTTAATTTGCTTACGGTTCTGGTTTTGCTCATTGGTTTCTTTGGTGTCAGGGGTATTAATAGTGTTACCGATAGCTGTAAAAGAGCGATTATGGCGGTTGAGGAAGTTAACTTCTTAAGTGAGAAGTTGGGCGATCACTATGTTTGGATGCAGGGACTAACAGACCATCTTCTTTTGGACAAAGAGCTTAAGGTGCAGCTAGATCCGCATCAATGTGGTTTTGGAAAATGGTATTACGAAGTTAAAGAAGGCAATAGATATAAGAATATGAGTCCTGACGAAAAGAAATTGTTTGACGATTTAGAATCACCCCACATCGCCCTGCATGAATCTGGTAAGAAAATTAAGGATCTTGGTGATAATGGGGGTGCCCATAATGATGAATTAGCGCTTTACCAAAATGAATCGGTTACTGCTGTTAACAAGATGGTTCCTCTTTTTAAAGCTTATAAAGACCATATCACAAAGAAGAAAGATGATGCCTCTGCCGCTGCCGCCCAAACAAAAAAGATGACAATTAATACGTCAATCGGCGTTATAATTTTCTGCGCTTTGTTTGCAATGGTCTTTGGATTTGTAATAACGAAAACTATTACCAGTCCATTTGCAAAAATTTTGGAAGTGGTTAAAAGAGTAGCTGAAGGAGATTTTACTAAGAAAGTTGATCATAAAGGGAAGGATGAGCTTGGCGTTCTAGCAGAGTCTTTTAATCAGGCAATCGATAATATTGGCGCTACTGTCGGCAGGGTTTCGAATACGGCTCAAACAATTTCTGCTACCGCTCAGCAGTTAGCCGCTTCTTCCCAGCAAGTAAACGCGGCGACTCAACAAGTTTCAAGCGGCGTCCAGGAAGTTGCAAGCGGCTCTCAGAACTTGGCTCAAGAAACTTCCGAAGTTAGTAGCAACGCCAAAGCCCTTACCGAAGAAGCCACCAAGGGATCTGAAGCCGCTAAGGTTGCCGGAGAAAAGATGCAGGCTCTAGCGTCAGCCGTCAATCAATCCGCACAGTCTGTTACAGCTCTTGGAGATAAGAGCCAGGAAATCGTTCAAATTATTGAAACCATAAATAACATAAACGCTGCTATCGAAGCCGCCAGAGCCGGAGAAGCCGGAAGAGGTTTTGCGGTTGTTGCCGATGAAGTAAGAAAGCTAGCCGAGGAATCTCAACAAGCAACTCAGGGTATAGAGTCTTTAATAACGGAAATTAAAAGTAGCACTGATAGCGCTGTTAAAAGTATGGAATCCGGCAAGAAAGAGGTAGAAGAAGGTGGTCAAGTAGTTTCTCAAGCGCTTCAGTCCTTAGATTCTATTGGCAGCCAGATTATAACCATCACTTCTTCTATTCCCAACAAATGAGCGCCGGTGTTCAGCAAACCAGTTCTTCTATGCAGCAAGTAGCCTCAGCGGCTCAGCAACTCGCCTCTACCTCGGAAGAGCTAAAAGCATTGGTGGGACAGTTTAAGATCGATGAATCCAATAACATTGCCATTACCTCAGTAAACCCACATAATGGTTCATCCTTTGATTCCTCAACCCATGCTAATGGAAACGGTATGATTTCTGACGATATTATGTCAAAAATTCAGGACACAAAAGATAAAGAGTCTGATAAAGCCGATAAGATTGTTGGAAGTCATTAATAACGGAGAGTCGTCGTTTTAAACGGAAATAAAAGAAAAAAAGGAAGCCAAGTAAGAGATGGTTAGGATCAGAAACTTGTCGATTAAGAAGAAACTCATAATTATTACTACTTTTTTATCAATTGGCGCATGTGGATTTGGGACATATATTATTGTTTTCGTTGGCAATGTTCTTAATGCAGAGCTTAAAAAGGTAGATGAGCTGGGAAGCAAAAGTTTGCAATTGTCTCAGGAAATGAAACAATCCGTTGTTGAGATTAATCAACAGTTTATAGAGGATATGGCTTCAGATAAATCTCGGAGTCAAAGCTTGGATATTGGTAGGTGGAATGAAACTTTTGTAAAAGACCTTTCGGATTATAAGACTGTTGCCGCGGGCATAAGCGATCAGAGCCTTACGGATCTGATTGAAGAATTGGGGCCATTGTATGAAAAATTTTATAGTGCTGGCGTTAGCGGCTTAGAAAAGAAATCCGGATTAGACAGTGCGATTATTGTAAGGCTTAATAAAGATTCTGGAAATATTATCGATAAAATCGACGAATCAACAAAATTGTCGAATGCTTATAATCAGAAGTTATTTGATAATCTCAGTGCTAAATCTCGGGAATTAATAATTGCAACCGCTGTGGCTATTGTTGGTATGGCTGCCATGGTTCTTGTTAGCTGTCTTTCTTTGGCCTTCTCGATCTCTAGGCGCATGAAATCCACAATTGCAGTTGCTAAAAATATGGCAAGCGGCGAAGGTGATTTAACGCAGCGGCTTGATGAAAAAAATAAGGATGAGATTGGTGAATTGGCACATTGGTTAAATATTTTTATAGGGAGTCTTGGTGCTACAGTTTCTAAGATTAAAGAAACAACCCAAGCCCTATCGGCTACAGCGCAGCAGTTAGCTGCTTCCTCCCAGCAAGTTAATACTGCAACTCAGCAAGTTTCCAGTGGGGTTCAGGATGTTGCCAGCACTAGCCAGAATTTGGCTCGAGAAACATCTGTTGTTGGAACAAATGCCAAGTCTCTTTCTGAAGAGGCGAATATTGGATCTGAGGCAGCAAAGAAAGCAAGCGAAAAGATGCAAGCTTTAGCAAATGCTGTGAGCGATTCTTCAAGATCAGTTTCTAATTTAGACAGCAAGAGTCAAGAAATATTTCAAATCATTGCGACTATTAATTCCATTGCTTCTCAAACAAATCTCTTAGCCTTAAATGCCGCTATCGAAGCCGCCAGAGCTGGAGAGGCCGGAAGAGGTTTTGCGGTTGTTGCCGATGAAGTTAGGAAATTAGCCGAGGAGTCTCAAGGAGCAACCAAAGACATAGAATTGTTAATTAATGAAATTAGAAAAAGTACTGATGACGCCGTTTTAAGTATGGGAACTGGAAAAAAAGAAGTAGAAGAGGGTGGTCAGGTGGTAGCGCTGGCATTGGAATCCTTGGAATCAATCGGTTCGAAAATTTTATCAATCACCTCTGCTATTGATGCCTTAACTGGAGTAGCTCAGCAAACTTCCGATTCGTCCCAGCAAATAAGTTTTGGAGTTCAGCAAACTGGTTCTTCCATGAAGCAAGTGGCCTCAGCGGCTGAAGTATTGGCTTCTACATCAGGAGAATTAAGGTCTTTAGTCGGCATGTTTAAAGTAGATGATTCTGATGATTATATTGCTGGAAGTCCAAGAAGATTCATGTAGATACCGTAAGATATATCTTAAAAGATAGCTTGCTTCTCGTCTAAAAAGCTATTATCATGTAGTTAATTATTAATAATGCTAATTAATTTGAAAAAGGAAGCCTATGAAAGTTTTAGTTACGGATGACTCTGCTTTTATGAGAGCGATTATTAAAGCGGCAATAAAAGAAGTGGATCCGAACACCGAAGTTTTAGAAGCCGAAAATGGCGATGTTGCCGTAGAGCTTTATCGTGAGCATAATCCGGAAATGGTTTTTCTTGATATCATTATGCCGGTTAAAAACGGTATCATGGCCATGGAGGAGCTTCGCGAATTAAATTCAGATTTAAAGATTGTAATCGTTACTTCCGTTGGACAAGAAGACATGATTAATAAAGCCAAAGAGCTTGGCGCTAACGGCTTTATTCCAAAACCCTTTCAGCCGGATCAAATTAAGGAGATATTTAATCAGTTAAGGAATATCTGATGCCAAACAAAATCCGGGTCTTTATCGTTGATGATAATGTGATGGTTAGGTATGCTTTAAGGCAACTCTTAAGCGAAGAATCGGATATAATTGTCGTTGGAGACAGTTCGGATTATATTGATCTGAATTCAGAAATAGTGAAATCCCAGGCCGATATTTTAATTATGGACATTCCATTACCAAGAGAAACCGGTATCAGACGTTTAAAGCAAATCAATAAAAAAGGCTTGCCGGCCATTGTTTTTACGAGGTCGGATGACACCATGGTTAAAGATTTGGTGCCGCTCTTAGAGGCTGGCGCGGTTGGTTTTGTGCTAAAGCCCGCAAAGGATGACGAGATTGCTTCTGTTAGAGATGAGCTTATAAACGAAATTTCAACCCATGCAAAATTTCCCTTAAGAATTACTCCCAGGAAATCCGCTGTCCATTTTATGGATCCCTTACGAGTTGTGGCTATTGGCTCTTCTACCGGTGGCCCCGAGGCCTTAAGTGAGATAATTAAGCAGTTTCCGGCAAATTTACCGGCTGGGATTGCAATTGTTCAGCATATGCCAAAGGAATTTACTTCAGGTTTTGCCGCTAGACTTAATAATATGGCAAAAATAACTGTTAAAGAGGCAGCGAATGGTGATATTATAAAGGCAGGGTTAGCACTTATAGCGCCAGGTAACTATCATATGACTTTTGTAATGGAGGCCCAGGGTAGCAAAAGGTTTGCAAGAGTAAAGTTAACTAGCGATCCGCCAAAATGGAAGCTGCGTCCGACAGTTGATAAAATGATGACCACCCTTGCCCCAATTTATGGCCCAAATATTTTAGGAGTGATTCTTACCGGCATGGGGGAGGACGGTGTCGTTGGCATGAAAGCTATAAAGAATGAAGGGGGAAGGACGTTGGTACAAAATCGAGCTACCTCAGTGGTTTTCGGGATGGCGCAACAAGTAATAAAGAATAATTTGGCGGACGAGGTCTTGGCTTTAGATAAAATTGTGCCGCGAATTTTAGAAATTCTTAAAGTGAAAGTTGGAAGCACTTAAATCTTACGGCTTAAAAGAGTAGCAAAGGAAAAATTATGGAGGGGATGGAACAATTTAAAGATTTATGGGTTCAAACCGCAAGAGAAAGGGTACAAACCTTAGGCGATTTGCTTTTAAAGTTGGAAAAAAGCTCGGATGATAAAGAATTAATAGATGAGCTAATGCGCGCCGGGCATTCATTAAAGGGCGAGAGTGGAGCAATGGGCTTTCAAGAAATTGCGACTTTAGCTCATGTCATCGAGGATTTATTTACTGGAATCGGAAACGGTAATATTAAAATGACGCCGGAGATCATAAGCGAGCTTTTGGCTGCAGTGGACAGAATTAGCGAGGGCGTTGATAATGTGGAATCTGGTGCCGGGGAATGTAATTGTCAGGAATCAGTTGAAAATCTTAAAAAACTAACGGGTCTTAAGACTGAAGGTTTTGGCAAGACCGATAAGTCTCAAGAGGTTGTCGAAGAAAGCAATCCAATAGCCGAAGTCATGGAATCTAAAGATAACATTGTAGAAAATACAGATGCTTCTTTAAGGCCGGCTGATCCTGTAAAAAATGAGAGCGAATTAGCAAAAGAAGAAGTTCCGCAAGCTTTGGCAGATAGCCCTCAAGCCAGCAGTGCTACGATGGACGCGAGTACTGCTAAAGTTGATACAGCCAAGCAAGTCTCCACTGTTACTTTAAAGATAGAAAAATTAGATCAGCTTCTTTCTGCAAATGAAGAGCTGGTCCTTTTAAAGATGAAGCTTAGAAATAATCAGATTGTCCAAAATAATACCGAACTTAAGGCAGAGATCCATCAATTAGATAGGCTCGTGACCGATATGCAGTTCCATCTGATGCAGGCCAGGCTGTTTCCAATTAGTTTAGCCTTACATACCTTGCCGCGTTTAGTAAGAGATACAGCTTTAAAAACTGGTAAACAAGTTCGGTTGGATCTTGAGGGTGAAGATACGACTGTTGATCGGACCATTATTGATCACTTAACCGAGCCCTTTGTTCATATGATCAGAAACTCCGTTGATCATGGTCTGGAATTACCCGAAGAAAGAAAGAAGCAGGGCAAGCCAGAAGAGGGAGTTATAAAATTAAAAGCTTATACGAAGGAGAATAAATTTTATTGCGAAGTAAGCGATGATGGCCGGGGTGTCGAGTGGGACATTTTGGCGAGAAAAGCAGTTCAGGAAGGAAAGTTTACAAAGGAGGAAGTTCAAGACTGGTCCGATAAAGATAAAGAACAACTTTTATTTATGGATGGGTTGTCTGCAAGCCAAGAAGTAACAGATATCTCAGGTAGAGGAGTTGGTCTAGGAGCAGTGAGAGAAGCCATTAAAAAGCTTGGTGGTAATGTTTCTGTTTTAACCGAAGTTGGTAAAGGGACAACTTTTACCTTAAGGCTTCCGATGACCCTAGCTATTATGCAGGCGCTTTTGGTTAGGATTGGTGATCAAACTTTTGCAATGCCAAGCCATGAAATTGCTCGTTCGATTCAGATTCAGGAGAATGATATTAAATCATCCGGTAATATGCCAATGATTGTGGTGGATAAAGGTTATGTGCCACTTATCAATTTAATTGATAAATTTGGGTTGGGTAGCGGTATTAAAAAAGATGATGATACTCTTAAGAAAGATCTAGTAACAAAAATTAATAATTCCGGAGAATTACCAACCGGAACTTTAACAGATTTGTTTAATAATGGAGAAGAAACTAAGAACAACGTAGATTCTAATGAGTCAAATGATTCCCGAATTATGACAAGCTATAAAACTGTAGTCCTTATTAGACGCGATGAAGACATGGTTGGTTGTTTAGTGGATAAAATTGTCGCCGAAGAGGAGATTTTGGTAAAGCCGCTTGGTCCGCTTTTAAAACAAACAACTTATTTTTCTGGTGTTACTATTTTGGCTGATGGTTCGGCTGCACCGATTATTAATTATGAGGGTATGAAATGGAAACAGTCCCACAACTAGATCAGCTGCTTGCTGATATACAGCTAAATAAACTTGTATCAGGGATCCAGTCTAAACTAAATGAAGCCCTCCATTCATTAACGAGAAGAGAAGTAAATCTTAATCTTAAAACAAGCGGGTTGATGCCAATTACCGAAGCGCAAAAATTGGTTCAAAATATTTCGGGCCAGGCAACGACTGTTTATATTCCGATTATGGGCGATGTGGTTGGCGATATTTTTGTTTTTTTGCCAGGGGAGCTTGCAAATGGGTTAGCAGATATATTAATAGGTAAAGAGCCGGGAACTACTATTACAATTGGTGAATTTGAAGATTCGGCTATTAAAGAATTTGGTAATATTACCTTTGGGGTTATTATCACCGAAATTGCAAATGCTCTTAAGTTACCGATGATGCTTACGGTTCCAAATTTGGCGACAGATATGGCTAACGCTCTTTTGGATCAAGTTCTAATCGAGTATGGTGAAACGGCGATGGACATGCTTGCTTTTGAGCTTCCCTTTACGGTAGAACCAATTTCTTTAGAAGGTAACTTTTTAATTTTATTCGATAAGAAATCATCCGATTTAATACTTTCTAAGCTTACGGGCTTGAATATAAAAAGGTCAACAGTGGAGGGTGGAGCTTGTGGAGAGCATTGAAGTTGGAATGGGAAAACTTTATATTGCTGAGGCGCCGCTAACACTATCAACAAGCGGAATTGGTTCTTGTATCGCTGTTTGTTTGTGGTCTCAGGCGACAAAAATTGGAGGACTTGCTCACGTCATGCTTCCAAAGCGTCCCGAAGGTCTTGCCAATTTAACAGAGTGCGACCTTAGATATAGCGATGTTTCGATTCATTTGATGGTCAGGGAACTTGAATCGAGAGGTGTGGCTAAATCAGGCCTAATCGCAAAGATTGTAGGAGGAGCAAGTATGTTTCCCGGGCTTCAGGCCAGATCTCAGCAGATGGGACAAAAAAATATTGAGGCCGTAAAACAAATCTTAGAGGAATTAAAGATTCCATTATCGGCATCAGAAATTGGCGGTACGGCCGGTCGAGCCGTCAGCTTTGATATCGCAAATGGCATTGTAACCGTAAGAATGACAATATAGATCACACTTCCTCTTTCTCCCTCTCCCTTGAGGGAGAAAGAGGGGGTGAGGGGTTAAAAAAGGGATAAATATGCTAATAATTTTTAAACCAGGATTTTATTTAGGGATTGATAGTGGCGCCACAAGAACCACAGTAACCATAACTAAGGAAAGTGGCTTAGTTGTTGGTGTGGGTGAAGCCGGTACAGCCAATCTTCATAACGTAAGCTTGGACACGATATTTAGAAATATAAATGAGGCGATTGAGTCGGCCAGAGCAGATGTTTTGGCTAAACATTCGGATTTAAAAATTAATGATTTCGAGGCTGCTTGCTTAGGATTATCAGGCATGGATACTTTTGCTGACAGAGAAAAGGTAAAGAACTATATCAATAATCTATCCGAAGGAGAGAGAACTTTTGGTGCCAAGCGGCTGATTGTAGCTAATAATGGTCTTACGGGTCTGATGTCGGGAACAGAAAATCCGAGTGGAATCTGCCTCATCGCTGGAAGCGGGTCTAATTGTTATGGGATTTCTAGGGTGGGAAAAGAAGCGACGGCTGGGAATTGGGGATATCTTTTAGGAGATCAGGGATCAGCTTTTGCCATTGGTCAAGCAATCTTAAGACAGGTAATTAAGGAATATGATGGCAGATTGACTCAAACTGTAATTACTCATAAGGTTTTAGACTTTCTTAAATTAGCCGATGCGAGCCAAATAGTGGATTGGGCATATCGAGATAAGCTGCCGGTAAGGGAAATTGCGTCACTTTCTAAGCTGTGCGATGATCATCAGCTATCAGATGTGGTTGAAATCGCTAATATCATAAACCACACCGCCCAAGAACTGGCTGTAGCTTATAAAGCAGTTGTAAGTAAGCTAGAGATAAGGGATGATGAAGAATTTCCGGTAGTTTTAGTTGGCGGTCTTTTTGAGATGAAAAATCAGTTTACAAATAAGGTAATTAGGTCGATCTTAAATATTACACCTCAAGCAGTTGTTGGAATGAAGATAAGATCAGCAAGCGAAGGGGCTTCTAGAGTTGCAATGCTACATAATCAGCTAAGAATGTTTCCGGAGAGCTTGATTGTTGTTGTCAGGCCGGAGTGATCTTCTCATTGACTTTCATAAAAACAACCCGTTATAATTACCGAAAGGAGATTTATGGCTAAAAAAATATTATTGTGTGAAGACTCAGCCTTCTTTGCTCAGGCAATTAGTACCTTGCTTACCAGCCAAGGTTATGAGGTAACGGTTGCGCCTGACGGTATGCAGGGTCTAGATATTCTAAAGGGCCAGAAGGATTTTTCGATGATTCTTTGCGATATCATGATGCCCGGAATAGATGGGTTTGGAGTTGTAAGAGAGGTGAGAAACGACCCGGAGCTTACACAAATTCCCTTTATATTCCTTACTGGTGTTACGGATCAAGATAGCATGTTTAAGGCGCAGGATGCGGGGGCGACCGATTATTTTATTAAGTCAAACGTAGGTATGGACAAAATTATTGAGCTTGTTCAAAAACACATTGGACCGGCATTGTAGGAGATTAATAAAGGTAGGTAAAATATAGAAAACTTAGCAAGTTATAAGATTCTAACACCTTGAAAATTACAAATAACAAGCACCAAACAACAAGTAAATTTGAAATAACAATGATTGAAATCCAAAACCTCTATTCCCTGTTCTTTCATAAAGGGGGGGTGTCCGGTAGCGTCTGGAATTTTGAGCATCTGAATTTGTAATTTGTTTGAGATTTGTTATTTGAGATTTAAATGTTGTTATATAACAAATACATTAGCAGGAAATTATTTCTGGATAATATTAATTCAACGGGAAAGGAAATAGCATGGCTACTCTTTATGACTTAGAGCTTCAAGAATCAAATAATTTTATACACGCGCTAGTCGAAAATGGCGAAACTCCTGCATTAAAGCTTATCTTGGATCAAAAAAACCAGGCAGCTTCAATGGGAGAAGTGGGACAGGTTTTACTCGCACAGTTTGAAGATTCAAATAGTGATATCGGCAAAACCCTAACAAGACTTCAGGCTATTAGATTGGACGTTCAGGCAGCAATGACACATATAAATATGACGACAGATCTGGCAGCTAAAGCTAATCAAGTTTTTTCCAGGAGCCCTGAAACCCTAAGTGAACTTAACGAAGAAGATCAAAATATTATTAAGGAATATTGGCTTAAGAAAAAAGAAGTAATTGTATTTTTGCTTCAAAAAGGTTATACGCAAGAAGAATTATTTGCATAAAGATTGATCGTATATAAAAAAATCGGTATAAATTTATACCGATTTTTTTATATACAATTAGTTTAACTATTACATCCCAAGGTATTTTGAGATAAGGCCGTTGAAATCAATGTTATTAAGCTGGGCTTTATCTATAAATTCGCGGGCGCCAAATGATTTTGCTGTAGCTATTTTATCCTCTCCGGCATGTGAACTGATTATAATTACAGGAATATCTCTTGTGTCAACATCATCGTGTAGTTCTTTAAGTACCTCTAGCCCATCTTTACCAGGCATTACGATGTCTAAAAGAATTAGATCAGGTTTTACCACTTTTACTTTGCCCATTGCTTCATTTCCGTTTGCTGCTTCTAAAACACCTACATTCTCTAAAAGCTCTATCTGTTTTTTAAAGACTTCTCTTATGAACATTTGGTCATCTACGATAAGTATCTTTTTCATGCTGTCCTCCCTAGTTATTTAACTATGCTTAATCATAAAACTGTCTTAAGTATAGGAAGCAAGACTGGTCTTGTCAACAAGCAAAGTCAAGCATATTTTTTGGTGGTTAAGCGGAGGCCAAGTTATTGAATTTCCATCTTTTAATTTAAAGCATTGTGACGCATAATCTAATTATAAATTGCTGAAGTATTTATATAATAGGAGATAATTTTATGATCGACAGTTTGATCTCATGGTTGCTTCAAAACATTTCAATAATACTCATAATCATAAGCACACCGATAGAATTAATGCCGTTTTTACAGATGAAAAAGTCTATAAAGAATAAGAGTGTTAATGATCTATCGCCTTATCCTGCAGCTGGTTTTTCGCTTCTTGGTATTATGTGGCTTTCCTATGGAATGGGTATTAATAGTTTGCCTTTGGTGGTAACAAATGTTGCTAAACTAATCTCAAATATTTCGGTTGTCTGCGTTTACTTTTATTTTAGATCCATAAAGAAATAGTAAATTATTTCGAGAATTTGGGTTAATATTGTTGACACTGTTATTTATTTTTTGTTAAACAAAGTAAGTGAGCATATTTATTGATATTGTTTTTCGATTAGTGTTTAATTAAGCTATGATTGCAAGGATAGTCTTAGGTACTTTAGGAATGGTCGCTGGTTATTTTATTTTAAGAAAACGTCAAAAGATAGTGAATGCCGGCGTTGTCTTTTCCTGGGCTGAAAAATTTTTTCTTGGTTCATATACGGTTATCGGCTTATTCGGAATAATTGTGTTTGCCGGTTCTTTTATGTATTTATTTGGGATTGGCGACATCATCATAAAGCCTTTCTTTGATTCTGTTATTCAGATGTTGGGGGGAGCAAAAAAGATTTAAGTAATTATCAAAAAGTGTTGACTAAGGGATATCTAAAAGATGTATAATATCATTAACGCTTAGTTTTATATATTAGAAAGGGGAAACTATGAACTCAAACGAGAAAAGAGGGTTAAGTATGCTTAAAGGGATTAAAAAAGAAATCTATGTAATCGTTGCAGTTCAAATACTTTGCACATTAGTAGTAGTTCTTTTCTTAAACCAAGCTCTAAAAGGAGAGAAAGCTGGTGGTGATTCGGCAACAATAAATTCGCTATCGGCAAGATTAGGTCAAGTGCAAATGGATTTGTATCAGATTAAATCAAAGCTCGGTGCCGGAGGATTTGGACAGCAGGCGCCAACTAAATAAAAAATAAATCTTTAACTTAATGTGTTCTTAATTTACGGCTTATAGAGTTAAATTAGTATAAAAATGCAAAGGTCTCTTAAATGAGGGAGGACAAATGAAAAGTTTAGGCAAACTAAAAAGGGGGTTTGTTTGGTTTTGTATTTGGTCGATTGGACTTGGTCCAATGGCCGGTATTTTGCCAAGCGCTGTTCAGGCTGGACCTGGTTCTGCGCCAATTGAATCAGTTACGTATGCTGGTATGAAACTGGCGCCCGGTGGTTCGGCTGAAGAAGTGCTTGAGATGGATATCGGAGGCGCTCCAGGGGATACTCTAAACAGTATCAAGCTGACCATCACTCCTGTTGGCAGTTTTGCTCCGGCAGATATCGGAGCTATCACCCTTAAGAGGGTCCAAATATCCAATCTTAATGTTACCACCGAAGCCACTACAAGTTCTTTGACTTCGGTTAACGCAGGGGCCTATTATACAGCAACTTTAACACCTTCAACTCCTCCGCCGCTAACAGATTCTATGTATATGGTCTATGTTACAGCAGCGAGTGGAGCAACGAATAGTAATTCTTTTAAAGTGAGTGTGGAAAACAATTCGGATGTTGTGTTAAGTTTCGGACCTTTGGGCTATAAGCTTACATCAGCCTCGGTTCAAGCGGTGACGATAGGCAATTATCCGGCCTCTATTTCCGGAACGGTAACAAAACCGGATGGTGATGATCCTGGTAGTGATCCCGATCTAGTCCCTTCCGGATTTGTGGTCATTATGAGTGCTTCTCCTGAGTATGAGGCTTTTGTTCCGGTTGATTTGAGCGGTAACTATACTAGGTCTTTAGAGTATGGTACTTATGATGTTATGTATATGGGTTTAAAAGATTTCAACTCCGGAGCGCCAGCATCGGTGACTGTTAACGTTGGAACTCCGAATGCTAATCATCCTATTTTATTAAATCCAAATCAGCTTAAGGTTCAAGGAATTTTTTCGACTAGTACTGAAATAACTAACCTTGACGATATCGCGACCGTTTCGTCAATGCAGACCGGTGGTTTTGAAGGTCCCCCTTTAGAGGGTAACGTTGTATCGTCCGGCGGTCATGTTACGGGATATTCTGTAACTATTCCGGCTCCCGGCGACTATATTATTATGGGTACTCTTAATAATGGAAGTTATTATAAAATGATACCGGATGGATATGCTGGACCTCCGGCACCTCCAACAGTTACGGTAGCCGATACTAATACTTTAGCTTCTCCACTTCAGGCAAACGGTGTCGTTAAATTAGGCGGATTTGATGATGGCGGCGGTCCGGGAAGCGGACCGACGCAAAGCTTTGCACCGAAAGTAAGCGGTACGGAGCAATACTATGCGCCTCTAAACACCCAACTTACCCTTGTTGCCAACGATGGCCAGGATTTTGGAGCCACTCAAGGTACAGGACATGTTCAATTAAGCAGTTGGGGTAAAGAAGGTCCGGTTGTTGTTGATCTCGCTGTAGGAACTTGGGCATCAACTCAGATAACGGTCAATATTCCGGCAAGTGCTGATGGTTTGCTAGCGCAATCCGGGTCATTAGAGGTTTATAAAGATGGCGAGCCATTCCCGATGTATGGCGGCAACTTTGTAATATTAAAGAATAACGAAGGTGTCTTTACGGGGACGGTTACTAAGCCAACCGATGATTCTCCGGTGGCCAATGCCGAAGTTGAAGCCGAAAGCATGGATCACAGCAGTCATTATAATACTCAAGCAAGTAGTAACGGATCCTTTGTCATAGGACCTTTATCTGTCGGTCAAAAATATAAAGTAATTGCCAGACCATCACATAATAATTCTGAAGGTTTTGGGCAGTCTGCGCCTAGAGAAGAAGTTTTGGCTACTGTTGGAGCTAATGTTCTTAGCGGCGGCCCCATGGTTTTAACCAATGCTTCTATTACCGGTAGTGTTTTTCAGGGTAACGGTACAACACCGGTTAGAGATGCTTGGGTTATGGTCCATGATGATATGTGGCAAAATCAGGCCGGTAGCAATACTGATGATACTGGAGCTTTTAAAATTGGCGGTTTGTCAAATGGCACTTACAAAATAGAAGTTAACTTGCCTCCGGGTATTGCATTTAGCGCTCCGGCCAACATGCAGCTTACTCTAGCCACTGTTGACGGTCAGCAAAGAGTGACGGCCGCTACAAAAAGCGGCGAAACTAATATCCTGGAGCCGGATGGAACAATTAAAATAGTTTTAGAACAACCACAGGTTATCGGTAAAGTAGTTGATCCAAGCGGCAACGGTGTATCTTGGACTCATATTGAGGTTCATAAGGCCGACTGGTCTTTTAGTACTTATACCAATACCGACAACGAAGGTATCTTTAGAATCGGAGGCCTTACTTCCGGTCAAACTTATGCTGTAGAAGTTCATCCAAGTCCTAATAGCACGTATTCGGCACCGGCACCGGCTAATATTACTTATAGCGGTACAGCCTTAATGTATTCTAATCCGGGTGATGGTGTTTTAATTACTCTGGCCAATCCCCAAATCTCGGGTGTGGTAGCTAGTCCTGATGGTCCTGATCCTGGTACTGATCCCGACCCCGTAAGATGGTCCGGAATTAACATCCACAATGCTGATTGGTCGGTAGCCCGATGGTCCGGTACTAACGATATGGGACAGTTCTCCATTGGCGGTCTTCCGAATGACAATTATACCATGGAAGTAAATGTTCCTTGGGAGAGATCAGATTTAATTGCTCCAGCGCCTGTAGCAGTTACTTTAGCTGGCGGTGCTGTTTCATCTCCAACTCCGGGAACCCCGCCAAGGGGGGCAGATGGGACATTTACAATAATGTTAACCGGAGCTGATAAATTTATTACCGGAGCGGTAACGGCACCGGATGGTACGTTTGGTCCTGCTGATAGTAATCCCGATCCGGTAACCGATGCTGAGGTTCATGCTTGGAAGAATGGTGCTAACGGTTGGGCTAACACTCAAACTAACGGTTCCGGTCAGTTCCAACTCCCAGTTTCTGAGGGTGATTGGAATGTCATGGTTAATCCAAAATGGGAAGCCCGAGACACTGCTGAGTGGGTTTACGGTGGTAGGGAACAGATGGTAACTGTTAGTTCTGCTCCTGGTAATTATCCCGGAGGTGGTCTAAATTTTCAGGTTACTCCCACTAATTCTACAGTTACCGGACAAATTTATATCGGCGATTCTCCAAGTACGCTGACGCCTCCAATGAATTCAGTCTGGATAAATCTTTGGAGTGCGAGTCAGAATTTTGGCACCGGTACGGATATAAAACAGGATGGAACCTTTAGTTTCCACGTTCCGGCCGGTACTTATGAATTTGGACTTTATTCAAAAGATTATGCTATTCCTTCTAATCTTAACACTAAAATCACGGTTGCTGTCGGGGATAACACCATTGACGGTGATTCGGTCCAGGCCGGTGTTCAACCAATCAGAATTCAACCCAAAAATGAGTTTATAACCGGTACGGTTAAAGACAGTGCCGGCAATCCGTTATCCGGAATAGAAGTCTTTACTTTTAAAGTTAACGGTATGGGTTGGGCTAATACGACTACGGATACTAATGGCGTTTATACTTTGTCGGTAAGTCCGGGTAGGTGGCAAGTTCAGCCGGCTCAAAACCCAAATTCCAACTATATTTATGCCAATCGTGGTGATGAGCGAGATGTGGCTCAGGGCCAAACGGTACCGGGTGTTAACTTTACTATGGATTTGGCAAACTGTACGATTTCCGGAAAAGTTGTTAATTCAAATCACGAAGTCGTCTCTGGTATCCGGGACGGATACGTCTGGATAAATAAGCGAAACGGCGGTTTTGGCGGTGGAGCACAAGTCCAAAATGGAATATTCACAATTAAGGCCGTGGCCGGGGAATACGATATGGGTATCGGCTTTCCTCCCGGGGCGCCCTATACTTCCGAGATGACAACTGTTACTTTAACTTCCGGTCAAACTCTAGATGCTCATATTCACGTAACACAAGCCGATGCTACGGTAACAGGTAATATTAAAGATGGTAGTAGTAATAACATTACCGGACTTTGGGGCGGTGTTGATGCCAATGACGGTCAAGGCGGTTGGCAGTGGGCACCGATAAACCCAAGCGACGGTTCTTACAAACTCCAATTATCTTCCGGCAAGACTTGGAGACTTCATGTTTGGGTGGATCCAAAATCCACGGCCGGCGATACTAAAAATTATGTTTACGGTGGCTCCGATATTGTCTTAAATAATCTTAGTGCAGGCCCAACCACCCAAAATATTACGCTAACCGAAGCAAGCAGTACGATTAATGGTACAGTAACAAGGCCGGATGGCGACGATCCGGGTACCGATCCGGATCCGGTTCCATACGCCTGGGTTTACGTCAACAATCATACAAATAATTCTTTTGGTAATTTTGATACGGGCGCTCAGACCGATAACAGCGGCAATTACACCATCAAAGTTCCGGATAATGCTACTTATAATGTAGGAGTTGGTTTCTCACCGGATACCACAAGTCTTTTACTTCCGGACCAACAAAGCGCAACCGTAGGCGTAGGTCAAACAGTTACTAAAAACTTTGCATTCACAACTGCCGAAGGACACATAAATGGTCAGGTTACATTAAGTGGTTCCGGAGTTAGGGCTTTTGTTTGGGCTTGGAGCGAGTCGGGAAAAAACAGCCACGGTGAGACTGACGCTTCCGGTAATTTCAATTTAAGTGTTTCTGATAACGATACATGGCACATTGGAGCGGTTAGGGAAACGGAAAGCGGCGGCAATAAAGTATTTTACAACAGCAATGAGGAAATAGTGAGCGTTGGCAATGATGCCACGGTTACTCAAAATATTGCCCTAAATACTCAATCTCAAAATCTTATAAAGGCAGTTTCTGAGACCTTCGATGCGACTCAAATGAAGGTTTTAACGTTAGACGACGGTACCAGGGTGGAGATTCCGGCCGGTGCGCTCGCAACATCGGGTAATGTTACCGTAACAGCTACTCCAACTGCCCAGAGCAATCAAAATGGTACCAGTAAACCAATCGGACTTGCTTATGATTTGGCAGCCTTTGACGCAAACGGCGCTTTAATCGAAGACTTTAAGTCTCCGGTTACTATTACCTTCGCTTATACCGACCAGCAAGTTTCAGATCTCGGTATTACCGAAGACGCTTTAACAGTTGCTTATTGGGATGAAACCACCAAGATGTGGAAAGCGGTGTCTTCATTTAATATCGACAAGACAAACAATAAAATTACCATTACTACTTCTCACTTCTCGGAATGGGCTCCGATTGGCAGCGGCTCTGCGCCAACTGCTCAAGTTTCAGGTAATTTTGCCAATGTTACGGCTGGAACAACAGGAACTAACTTTGTAGTAAGGGTTGATAATCCGGCCAGTTCTTCTGCTGTAACCAGTGTAAGAATTACCAGACCGGGTGCAGGGTTCTCTATAACAGCCGGTTCGGCTGCTGGTTGGACACCAACTGTTGCCGGGGATAATAGTTACGTTGATTTTGCCGGTTCTACTATTGCTCAAGGCGCTTATGCAGACTTCACGGTTACCGCTGACGTCCCAGCTTCAGCTGTGGATGTTACCAATGGTCTAACTTGGGCAGTCGGTGCTGATTACGGTTCTGGTTTAACGTCTTTGGTAGCCACCTCTGGCGGAACATTAAATCAAAATATTAGAGTTCTAAGGGTTGAATCGGTGACGATAACCGCTCCGGCCGGAGCCACGGATAACACTGTAACCGTCGGACAAAATAATGTAACCGTAAGAGTTAATGTTAAAAATTATGGAACTAATGATACGCTTAGTGTCACTTCGGCTCTTGGTTCTGATATCGGTGGAGATAACATGGGTTCAGCCCCAGCACCGCAAGTCATTGCTGGCGGGGCTAATGCAAACTTTGACTTTACTGCTAGTTTTGATTCAACTTCAGGGGCTCATATTCTAACCGGTGATGCTGCGGCTACCGGGGCTGACGCGGTTGAAAATACAGCCAATACCGGTGTCGGTTCTAATCTTGATGTTAGAACGGTGACAGCTCAAAGTGTCCCGAGTCTAACAATAGGCGACATTACTTCTAACAAAGTGAAAATTTCTAAGGAAGCGGGAGCTACAAATACGGCTACCGTAACTATTCCGGTTACTAATAGCGGTGTAGCAGCAGCAAGTATTGGGACGGCTCCAGAAGTAAAAGTAAGAAAGGCCTCTGATAACACCGACATTTCGTCAGACTTTACAATCATCCGCACCGATGCGGTTACTACGGTAGCCGGAAGCGGCGGCACGGCTAACTTCACCTATACTATTGAAGCCACAACCGTTACTTTTGAAGGGGCGGTGAAGATTGATGTCTCGGCTGCTTACAACGATGCTAATACCGGAGCGGCTGCGGCTGCTAGCCCGGCTCTGGCGAATCAAGGCGGTGATCTTGCAATTGATAACACGGCACCAACCTTTACCTCAGCTATCTTTAACGGCAATACAAATATGCTGGTTACTTACGATGGAGATCTTAATGCCATTGATTACACTAAGTTTACTTCGGCAGGCTTTACTGCTAGCGCCAATGGCGCAGTAAGCACAAATACCGCAAACATAACTGTTGGAGCTCTAGCTAACACCGGCAAGACAGTGTCGGATATGGCAATTGCTGCCGGAGCGGCTACTGACATTGCCGGCAATGTCTCAACGCAAGTTCTATCAGATCAGGCGGTTGCTGATGGTCAGGTACCGACAATTTCTTTAGCAACTACTGCAGATGCGGATGGAGATGGTGTGATAGATAGATTTACTATTGTTTTTAGTGAAATTATGGACCAATCAGTTACCTCCACTACTGGTTTTGCTCTTACTGGCGGATTTACGACTGGAGGAACAGGAACATGGTTTAATCTAAACACCTTTTATTTGCCGGTTAACGAAGCCGGTTCTGCCAATACAGCGGAATTACCTGACGTTACTTATACGGATAGTTTGGGTGACATGAAAGATAATTCACCTTCTCACTATCAACTTGGCAATGTATCGGCTGGCGCTTTAACCGAAACAGACGGTGCTGGGCCGGCAATCATTAGCGTAATAGCATCTGATCAGAACGGTGGAATTGATGGAATACAAGCTGGAGATGAAGTTCAAATTGAGTTCTCTGAATCTACTAACGCGCCTGCCATTAATGCCGGGAATATCAATACTGTCCTTGCCTTAAATAATTCTCATTCTTGGTTAGACGGCGGCGGTGCAATTGGCTCTGCAGAGTGGGGAGTTTCCAATACGCAGTTAATAGTCACTTTAAGTGCAGGAACCTTAGCTCCGACAGTTGCTTCCGAAGACACCATTACTGCAAGTTCTGCTATTAAAGATGCGTTAAATAATGATGCCGCCAATGCTGCATTCGTAATTACCGGGGACTTCGATGATCATACTGTGCCAACAGTAACGGCTGTTAATACGGCTCATGGTAATGGTAGCTTTAAGGTTGATGAAGTGATTGATATTACCGTTACTTATACCGAGACGGTCAATGTAGATACTGGTGGTGGCACTCCTTCAATTGCTCTTAATTCCGGGGGCTCTGCCACTTACAATTCCGGCACCGGTACGGATACCTTAACTTTTAGGTACACCGTTGGTGCTTCCCAGACTTCGGCCGATCTTGATTATATGGCCACCGATTCCCTAGCTCTAAATGGCGGCACCTTGAAAGATGCTTCCTCAGCTCAAAATGTTGCTACCAATACTTTGCCTGCTGTCGGGACTTTCGGGGGATCTCATGCGATTGTAATTGATACCGCAGCTCCAGTAGTAAACGCCGGGACAGATAAAACGGATAACTCTCAGGTATCACAGGATGCTACCGTAACCGGAGCCACAACTTATCTTTGGACAAAGCAATCAGGTTCCGGAACAATCACCTTTGGAACGGCCACAGCTGAAGATACCACAATTAGTGCTGATGCCGATGACACATACGTAATCAGGCTAACGGCTACTGATGCAGCTGGAAATTCCGCCTTCGATGAGATGACTTTAGTCTGGGATACGGCAGCTCCAGTAGTAAACGCCGGGACAGATAAAACGGATAACGCTCAGGTGTCACAGGATGCTACCGTAACCGGAGCCACAACTTATCTTTGGACAAAGCAATCCGGTTCCGGAACAATCACCTTTGGCACGGCTACAGCTGAAGACACTACCATCGAAGCCGATGCCGATGACACATACGTAATCAGGCTAACGGCTACTGATGCAGCAGGTAACTCGGCCTTTGATGAGATGACTTTAGTCTGGGATACCGCAGCTCCAGTAGTAAACGCCGGGACAGATAAAACGGATAACTCTCAGGTGTCACAGGATGCTACCGTAACCGGAGCCACAACTT
>Ga0076308_14_pt1 | contig 119744 bp, 118 predicted proteins | sample RifGroC2_FD_68021 | JGI IMG/M metagenome (GOLD analysis project Ga0076308, IMG submission 68021) | candidate division CPR2 bacterium GW2011_GWC2_39_35 | reverse complement strand
GATATCGATCTTTTTATTCTTACAAACAATAAAGATGAAGTGCTTCGTGTTATTCGTAACTATCAAACAGACCGTGAAATCAAACCAGTAATTCAAACGCCATCAGAATACGCGGTATCCAGAAAAAAAGACAAAGCTTTTTACGAGGAAGTAGCTAAAGGAATAGTTTTATTTAATAAGGAACCAGATGAACAAAGACTTTGAGAAATGCTTAAAAAAGAAAAGCATCGTCAAACAGCCACACGCCGAAGCTCTAATTGGCGACGAACTTAATGCGGCAATTAGGGATTTAAAAAGAGCCAGAAGAACCTATGACGAGTTTCTGGATGATTTGGATTACAAATGGGCAACTATTCAAGCCTATTATTCCATGTTTCATGCGGCAAGAGCTTTGCTGTTTGCAAAAGGCTACCGCGAGAAAAGCCATTACTGCTTAAAGATAGCTATGCAGGCGCTTTATGCTGATGAAAAAATAATCGACCAGAGTATTGTGGACGATTTTGACACAACCATGCTTCTTCGAGAAACAGCAGATTATAAATCCGATTTCTCAAAAGAAGGAGCCGAAGCCGCACTCGAAAATGCCGAGGAGTTTTTAAGAATTACTGAGGGGCTCTTAAAATAAAGCTTTAAAGCTTAGTTAAACAATCAAACGGATAGTTTTACGATGCACACAAGCACATTAGCTCCAAAAGTTCGAAGATAGTCCGATCCAGGGAGCCAATGTGTGGTGTTCCTGGCGACCGACCCCCGTCAGTCGTCAGATATAAGAAGAAGAAAGAACGTTTGTGCGTTCTTTTTTGATGCCTTTTGGGAGAGTGTGTTTCAAGTCTTATCTTTTAAAACTCAAAAATCTCTTTAGGGTTTACATTTAAAGCCTTAGCTATTTCAAATAAAGTCTCTAATTTTGGTGATCGTATTCCTTGCTCTATGTACCCTAATAGTATGGAAAAAAGGTTGACATATTTGTAAAAGTATGGTAAAGTTTCCTGTGCTCTCTAAGCATGAGTACTTTAAAAAACCCTCTTATTATTGTCAACACTTTTTGCATTAAGCTTAATGCTTTGGGTGTTGGCAATAAACTAAAAGAGAAGAGGGGAAATAAGATGAGTTACGTTGTAATTGCTTTACTGTCACTGCTTTCGGAGTACTTTCTCGGGGTTTGGTTGTTCCACATCCCAATGTACTGGCCGGCCATTATCTGGCATGGCGTAATCACGGCTGTATCGTTCTGCGCCTTCTCAGCAATATGGGAAGGAATAAAGAACAATGGGTATGGCTACGATTGGAAGTCGACATACATCGGCGCCGCTGTTATAGCAGCTCTGCTGATAGTCGGGTTCTTTGTAGACGCTTCTAACTGGCCAATCGTTAACGCTTCAGCCTACCGTAATTTGGGCGATGTCACAGTATCAAATAAGTCCATCGATGCCGTCAGCCAAAAGAATATTCGCTTACTTCCGAAAGCTTCTGCCGCTCAAATTGGAAAACAAGCTATTGGTAAGGGCAACATAGGCTCCCGCTATGAATTGGACGAAGACCACTATGATGTGCAGATGGTAAACGGTACAATCTATTGGGTCGCGCCACTTGAATTCCGGGGCTTTTTAACCTGGAACAGTACTGGAGGAATATCCCCCGGTTATGTCATGGTTAATGCAGAAGACAAGTTCGCTGCACCAAAACTGGTTGAAGGCAAGAAAATGCGGTATACCTGGGGCGCATGGTTTTCCAGTAACTACCTGCGTTATATGTATCTCGCAAAAGGCTACAGAAATGTAGGGCTCACAGAGCCGACCTTCGAGGTTGATGACAACGGAAAGCCTTATTATGTGATTAGTCTGACGCGTCCGACCCTCGGTTTCAATGGGCCAAAGCTGCTTGGCGCAGCTATTTTGGATCCGGAAACTGGAGAGGTAAAAAGGTATTCCGTAGACAAGCTTCCCAAATGGGTAGATAGAGCTTTTCCTGAGGAAATGGCAAAGATCTATACCAACAATTGGGGTAAGTATGTAAGTGGCTGGTGGAACTCTATAGTAGGTATTGACGTCCAAGAAATCTCGTCAGTCGAAGTAGACGATGGCGAAGAGGAACACAGAGAGTTTCAAGACGTTTTCCTGGTTCATAACAAAGAAAACGATGACCCAGTTTGGGTAACAGGAATGACGTCACCATCCAAAAAGGATACCTCTCTAACCGGATATATGGCCATCAATTCCAGAAATGGAAAGATGACATACTATCCAGCTAAAACGGGTAGTCTTGGAAACGAAAGTGCAGTGATCAAATCGGTTGATTCTGACAAAGTGGTATCTATACAGAAGACTTACCGGGCTAGTCAGCCCATATTTTACAATATCTACGGAGTAGAAAGCTGGGTTGTTCCAGTACTATCAAAGAACAATATTGTGGAAATGGTTGCCATCGTTTATGCAAACGATACCAGACAAGTAGCGGTCGGGGAGACAAAGCAAGAGGCTTTAGAAAACTATAAAGACCTCTTATCCGAAATCAAAGCCACCGGCATTGTGCCAACCGATGCCAAGGATACAAAAAAGATTGCCGGTAAGATCATCAGAATCACTGATGCTACCATCAACGGTTCGACACGTTTTTATCTGCTGATCGACTCCGACCAAACCAAACTCTTCGAGGTATCATCGCGAAACACCGAAATTCTCGGTTCGCAAGTAGGTGATAGAGTACAAATCACTTATGACGACACTTCCGAAGACCGCGTAGCGGTAAAGAGCTTCGATGATCTCGAGCTCAACCTGACCAAGAGCCAGCCACAACGCGAGTATGAGCAACAAGTACAACAGCAAAAAACAAAGTCTATGGATGAACTAAAGAAGCAACAAGAAGAGCTTCAAAAGCAAATCAACGATACTAAGAAGCAGATGGATGAGCTACAATAGCTTAAAGCTTACCATCATCGGTTAAATAAGAATAAGCGGACTGTCGGGCCTAACCAGCCTAATCAATCTCATGTGATTGATTCCAGACAGTCTGCTTTTCCTTTCTATATGAATATTAATTTTAATGAGACACGAGACACCTCTTTTTTATGGTGTCTCATTTGTCTTGTCTTATTTTGGGTCAAAAACCCTCAAAGGGGTACTCAACCGTGCCGGGGAGCCAATGGAAATTTATGGAAAAATGCTTGTACAAAGGCATTTTTTTGTTGGGGAAAACTCGACCCCGGTTTGGACAAAATTCGAACTAGCCAATTATCCTTTATCGAAGCCGAGGAGATTGATCAAATTCTGGTTAACCAGATTAAGGAAATCGTTGAATTAGGATTTGGAGGGAGACAGTCGCTATCGTTTAGTATGGATTAGTTTAAAAAGCGCTCACGCAGGAAAAAGGGGCCGACTTCGGTATTATTGAAGATCGGCCCCTTTCTATTTACGGGTGACAAGTTTTAAGGTAAAATACGGCTTATGAATGCTAGGGAACTAAGAGAAAAATTTATAATTTTTTTTGAGTCTAAGGGGCATAAGATACTGCCATCGTCTTCGCTTATTCCAAAAGATGACCCTTCGGTTCTTTTAACTACGGCCGGAATGCAGCAGTTTAAAAACTGGTTTGCAGGAAATGAGGAGCCAAAGTATCACCGGGTGGCGACAGTCCAAAAAAGTTTTCGGACTTCGGATATTGAAGAGGTGGGTGACGCAACTCATAATACATTTTTTGAAATGCTCGGAAATTTTTCTTTTGGCGATTATTTTAAGGAAGACGCCATAAAGTTTGCTTACGAATTCGTAACTAAAGAATTAGGCTTTAAAAAAGAGCGGATTTGGGTTTCTATTTTTGAGGGAGATGACGAAGTTCCTCGAGACGACGAATCCGAAGCTATTTGGCGGTCATTAGGTGTAATTGATATTAGGGAATTCGGACGGGAGGATAATTTCTGGGGTCCAACCGGGCTTGAGGGTCCTTGCGGCCCGACTTCGGAAATCTATGCTGACGATGTGGAAATTTGGAACTTGGTGTTTAATCAATATTATATGACTCAGGACAAGTCGCTTATCCCTCTAAAGCTTTTAGGGGTAGATACCGGAGCTGGTTTTGAGAGAACTCTAGCAAGGATTCAGAACAAAGAGTCTATCTATGATACTGATTTATTTAACCCGATAATTTTAGCGGTTGAAAAATTATCGGGTCTGAAATACAAAGAAGACGAGGAAAAGGATAGAATAATAAGAATAATTTCTGATCATACAAGAAGCGCTACCTTTCTTATTTCTGACGGCGTTAGGCCGTCTAACGTGGGGCGGGGATACGTGCTGCGTCGGGTTATAAGAAGAGCTGTTAGATATGGCCGGTTAATTAATATAAATGATTTCAGTTCTATTATTAGGTCTGTAGTTGGGGTGTATGAGGGTGTTTATGATTTAAATATTCAAATGGTTTACGCGGTTTTTAATGAAGAAAAAGATAAATTCCTAAAGACTTTAGATAATGGTCTAAAAGTTTTTTCGCGTGAACTTCACGTACAAAGAGACGGCAATATTTTCTCTGGAAAAGTTGCTTTCGATTTATTTCAAACTTATGGTTTTCCTAAAGAGATGGTGGAAGAAGAGTTAGAGAAAGTGGGGATAAAACTGAACGAAGCTGAATTTGAAGATGCTTTAGTTAAGCATCAGGAAATTTCAAAAGCAGGTATGAGTGATAAATTTAAAGGCGGTCTCGCTGGGACCGGAGAGATGGAGACTAAATATCATACTGCTACTCATCTTTTACACCAGGCTTTAAGGCAAGTTTTAGGTCCGGAAGTAAAGCAGGCCGGATCTAATATAACTGCCGAAAGATTGAGATTCGACTTTACTTATCCACAGAAAATGACCCCAGAAGAGGTAAAAACTGTGGAAAACTTGGCAAACGAAAAGATAAAGGAAAATATTCCGGTGCTTTGCGCCACAACAACCGTAGAGTGGGCCAAAAAAACCGGTGCTTTAGGTCTCTTTGACTCTAAGTATGGGGATAAAGTAACAGTTTATACGATTGGAGAATTTTCTAAAGAAATCTGCGGTGGTCCTCACGTTACAAATACCGGCGAGCTTGGGACTTTTAAGATAAAAAAAGAAGAGAGCTCCTCGGCTGGGGTGAGAAGAATCAAAGCGGTTTTAGAGTAAATTAAAAACCCGGGTTTGGGGTAGCCCGGGTTTTTACAGTTATTATAGCCTTTAGCGGTTTCTCTTGTTTTGGATTTTTAGGAATAAGAGGTTTTGGATTGCCATTTGGGAAAAATCCTTGATGGATTCTTAAGATATGAGGATAGGTATGGATTATCTGTATACCAAATACCACAAAAACTAATTCTTCGCCTACAATACTAATCTCGATGATGTCTCCATTGTTGATCTGTTTCTTGAGTGATTCCCCGTTTATTTGAAAGGGTATATTTGATATTAAATACTTATTACCACTTTCATACGGGTGTTGATTTGTTCCTATCAGATAGCCATGGCCCATACCTGGAGAGTAGCCGGTATAAGTGATACTTTCAACTTTGACGGTTATCACGCGTCTGCTATTGCTCATTTGAATGCTTGCACAAACAGCCATAAGGATGCTAAGTAGCAGAATTATTACTATTATTCGTCTTATTGGCTCGGTCTTGCTTGTCTTATTTGTAATCTTATACGTATAAAGCGTTCCTTTTCTCATTAAAAGTTCCTTTCAATAGTATAAATTCCTCATTGTGAATGTGCCTTTTTGTGAACAACGTATTTTACACAATTAGAGCCTTCTTGTCAATCGTTTGTTCTTAATATCGTTTGTTATTAGTTATCGACAAATAACCCTAAAACAAGTAAAATATTTCTAGATGGGAATTATTCCTAAGAGAAAAAAAGATAGATATTATTTGTCTTTAGACATTGGAACCGAGTTTGTAAAATGTCTGATTTTTCGTGTTGACGAAAAAGAGGGCAAGGGGATAATTATTGGTGCCGGAAAGCAGCGCCAAAAGTTGGGCGATATGCAAGGAGGCGCGGTAACAGACATTGGCGGGGTGGTAGAAAACTGTGACAAGGCTATCTCTAGGGCCGAAAAGATGGCCGGAGTGTCGCCAACGGAATGCGTTATTGGGATTGCCGGTGAGCTTGTAAAAGGCACGACAACCACTATCCACTATGAGAGACTAAATCCTAAGGAAAAAATCGATTATACCGAGCTAAATAATATTTTAAACAAAGTCCAGTATCAAGCTTTCGAGCAGACCAGAAAGCAGCTTGCTTGGGAGACGGGGTATAAAGAAATCGAAGTTAAGCTGGTTAATGCGGCAGTGGTTGACGTCCACATAGACGGTTATCACGTAACTAATCCCATCGGCTTTCAGGGGAGGGATGTTTCTATCGGCATCTACAACGCGTTTGCGCCCCTCGTGCATTTAGGGGCCCTTCAGACCATCTCGTCGGAGTTAGGGCTTGATCTTATCTCTGTAGCTGCCGAGCCCTATGCTGTGGCGAGGTGCATGGGCGGAGAGGAATCCACCGAATTTAGCGCTATTTTTATAGATATTGGCGGCGGCACTTCGGATATCGCGGTGGTGAGAAACGGCGGCGTGGAAGGCACTAAAATGTTTGCAATCGGCGGCCGGACCTTTACTAAGCGTCTTGCTCAAGTTTTAAACACCACTTTTGCCAAGGCTGAAGAAGCCAAGATCATGCATTCAAGCGGCGAATTAGATAAAGATAAGAAAGAAATTATAAGAGAAGCTATTTTAAATGATGCGGAGGTTTGGCTTTCTGGAGTCGAGCTTTCTTTGGGCGAATTTGATAAAATAGACATGCTGCCCTCTAGGATTTTACTGTGCGGGGGCGGCAGCGAACTGCCGGAAATAAAAGAAGTGTTAGAAAAAGGTGATTGGTGGAAGAATTTGCCGTTTGCTAAAAAACCAAAAATCAAATTTATGGAGCCGGAAGATGTTGCTAATATGCTTGATAACACCAATATGATGAAATCGGTTCAAGATATTACTCCGATGGCACTTGGCAATTTACTCCTAGATTACGAAGAAGACGAAAGTATTTCGGGGATATTAAAGAAAGTGGTAAAGGTAATGCAGGTATAATGTTAATAGGAAAAAATTGTGAAGAAAGTAATTTATTTAGAAATTGATGAAGAGATAACGTCGGCTATCGACAAGATAAAAAAAACGGAAGCAGATAGCCTGGCTTTGGTTATGCCAAAAGGGGCGACTTTGCTTCAGAGCGTCATCAATTTAAAGCTTTTAAAAAAGCAAGCCGAAAATCATAAAAAAGATATTTCGATAGTGACTAACGACAGGGTTGGTAAGACAATTGCGCTTCAGGTAGGACTTTCGGTTTTCGGGTCTATCGATAAAAACGGCGTTCCTCAGGGAATAAGCGAGCCGGAAGAATTAACGATCAAGGAAGAAAAAGAAGAACCTGCTCTAGAAGAAACGCAAATTGTAAGAGACAACGAAGATAATCCGCTTGTCTCTTCTAAGGTTAGAGACAGTAAAGCCAAAGAAGCCATTAAACAAGCTTATTACGCTGGCGAAGCAGTTAATGAGGAAGAATCTGACGAAGCGGGGCAAGATGGGAATGATGGTGCAGAAGAAATCCCTCATCTAGAGAGACATGTCATCAATCTTGAATCAGAAGAGGAAGCCGAGGAAGAAAATAAAGACGAAGCTCTAAAAGCCCAAAAGGGCAAAAAAAGGAAAAAAGAAGAGGTTAATAAATCTGAAATTATGTCTAAGAAAAAGCTTTGGCTTATTCTGCTTGGTATCCCGCTTCTTCTGGTTGTGCTTGGTTTTATTTTTATTCCAAAGGCAGAGATAACAATTGGAGTATCATCAGAGAAGTTGCCTATGGATACTCAATTTAAAGTTGATAGGGAGGCGCTAAAGGTTGATCCGCAAACTAAAATAATTCCGGGCAAATTCTTTACAGAAGACAAAGAAGAGTCAAAAGAGTTTGATGCTACCGGAAAAAGAGACGTGGGAGATAAAGCAATCGGAAATGTTACTTTGTATAACGAATATGATTCCGACCCCTTTAAATTGGTTCAGGGGACTGCGTTGCATACTTTAGACGGCAAAGTTTTTAAGCTAAAAAACGATATTACGATTCCTGGTGCTACCTTAAAAAGCGGAAATAAAGTTGCCGGCACTATAGCGTCTGCTGTTGAAGCTGAAGGTCCCGGAGAGGCTTACAATATTGGTCCGTCAAATTTTTCGATCCCAAAGCTTGATACCGATCAAGTTTATGCTAGAAGCAGCGGATCGATGAGCGGCGGATTTACAAAACAACTGACCGTTGTTTCAAAAGAAGATTTTGACAAAGCCAAGGATAGTTTTACAAAAGAAGTGACCGAAAATTTTCAGAAAAACGTGGCAGATGAAAATAAAGAATACCGAGTTCTAAAAGAAGCCGTTAAAGTTGAGGCTACAGAGGCTATTGCTGAGCCTCAAATCAGCCAGGAGGCTCAAAAGTTTAAGCTAAAGCTAAAAGTTAGCTACAAGGCGGTTATGTTTAAGGATGGCGACTTAAAAAGTCTTCTTTCTAAGCTCTTAGAAAAAGAAGTCCCGGTGGGCAAAGAAGTGTATACTTCGGAAATTGATTCCAGTAAAATTGCTCTTATTTCGGAGTTTGACAAAGAGTTCTCGGAAGCTGATTTTAAATTTGGCGCCGTTGTCGATTTGATACCAAAATTAGATATGCTAAAAATTAGACAATCTCTAATATTTAAAAACACAAAAGAAGTTGATGCTAAGCTTAAAGAATATGACAGCGTTAAAGAAATTAAGTTTAATTTCTGGCCGTTTGCTATGTCAAAATTGCCATTGCTTCCTAGCCATATAAACGTTAAGTTGGATGTTAAGAAATGAAAACTCTTGGAATTGATGTGGGGGAGAAGAGAATCGGTCTTGCTGTGTCTGATGAAATGCAAATGATTGCAAGAGAACTAGGCGTCTTAAGTGTCGAGGACTTTGGGCTTAAAATAAAAGAGATAATAAGCGATGAGGGAATCGAAAAAATTGTTGTCGGCAGACCGCGAAATTTATCCGGGGATTTGGGGCCTCAGGCAGAGAGGGTAGGGGAATTCGTGGATAAGGAGATAAGGCTGCTTGGAAAAGTAATTATCTGGGAAGACGAAACCTTAACCTCGAAAAAAGCCGAAGAGGAGTTAAAAAATGCGGGCGCGTCTCTTGTGGAGATTAAAAAACGAATAGACGCCGTAGCTGCTAGAATTATCTTGGAAAGTTACTTAAGGAGCTTATGAAGAAAAAAATTATTGCAGGTATTATCATCTTATTTTTTATGCTCGCGCTTTTAGCGGGGTCTTTATTTGCCTGGTATGACTTAAGTTTGAATAAAAAATCGGGTAGTCATGAACTTGTTAAATTCTCAATTTCTGAAGGCGAGAAAACGACTCAAATAGGTAAAAGATTAAAAGACCAAGGCATTATAAGTGATTATTTGGTTTTTATAGCTTACATTAAGTTAGAGCATTTAACTCTTAAGGCCGGAGATTATGAGTTTTCAAAGTCCAACCCGATGAAAGATATCGTTGATAAAATAGCGAAAGGCGATGTTAAAACTCATCGAATTACTGTTAAAGAAGGCTGGTCGCTTGAGGGAATTGCAAAGTACTTAGAGGAGGAAAAAAAGTTATTTAAAACGGGTGAATTTAACAAAGCTCTGGGTTATGAATATAATTATTCTTTCCTTAGAGGTAAAAACGGCAAAGAAAATCTCGAAGGGTTTCTATTTCCGGATACATATGAGCTTAATGCCAAATCTACAGCTTACGATCTTATTGATATGATGCTCAAAAACATGGAAAGCCGCTTAACTTCGGAGGTAAAAGAAGGTTTTACAAAACAAGGATTGTCTGTTAAGGAAGGCGTGATTCTTGCCTCTGTCGTTGAATTAGAGGGTCAGAAGGAAGAAGATCGGAAATTGATCGCCGGAATTCTTTTAGAGAGGTTAAAATCCGGTATGCGATTAGAGGCTGATGCCACAGTTCGGTATGTGATAAATGACTGGAACAAAAAACTGACAATTGACGATTTAAGCATTGACTCGCCATATAATACTCGTTTAAATGAAGGTCTGCCACCGGGCGCTATTTGCAATCCGGGAGAGGTATCTCTAAAAGCAGTAGCCAATCCCACTGAGTCAGATTATTTGTATTATTTATCCGAAAAGAACGGGACTATGCATTATGCTTCGACTTCCGAAGAGCATAATGTTAATGTCGGCCAGTATCTTAATTATTAGCTAATGATGTCTTAAAGTGGCTTTAATTTTTTGCTTATTTGCGAATAGAAAAGCAAAAAATGTCCTTTCTTGACTTCTCTCTTAATTTCCGATATACTTTTTGCTAGTTCATTGAGGGTTTAATACTTATTGCTTGTCGGGAGGTTTAGCTGGTCGAAACTTCTTTTATCCTGAGCTTGTCGAAGGATAAAAATTGGCGGGCAATAAAACTGCTATTTTAAAAATAGCTGGAGGCTTTATTAGGAAAACCTCTCAAGTGGCTCTTCGAGACAAGCCCATTAGGGTGAGCCAATTGAAACAATTTTCCAGATTACGTTCGAGCTTCAAGCGCAAGCTAAAAAATAATATCGGATATATCGCTTGGAAAACCAAGCGTTTTACTAAAAGATTTTCTCATATTTTAATAAAACCAACGCGGCAAGTTGCGCATGCTACGGTAGTTTTGATTATCCTTACGGTTTTTTCGACCTCTGTTTTTGCGAATGCAGCGGGTATTAGCAAGGAATTTATTGTTGACCCTTTCGGAATTAAAACAGAGCGTCAAACTTCCGAAGTAAGCGATATGCAGGTGGCAGCAACGGTTGCTGAGGTCTTTGGCGCTAAAGTATCAGAAGATGCAGCCTCAATTGTGAGCCAGAAACTGATAGTCTCTTTGCCTGTTTCTGGAAGCAGCAATTTTTTGGCAAAACCCGCTTTAGCCAGCACAAGTATCCCGGAAAATAGGAAAAGCACGATTCCAATTAGTTATGTTGTTGAAGATGGGGATACTCTATGGTCAATTGCTGTTAAGTTTGATATCACAACTGATACTATAATTTGGGCTAATAACTTAGAAGACGAGGATCTGGTAAAACCCGGCCAGAGCCTGACGATTTTACCGGTTCCGGGTGTTCTGCATACTGTTAAGTCTGGAGATTCGATAGCGAAAATTGCTAACAAGTATGGTGCGTCTGAGAGTAGGATAATGGCTTTTAATGATCTGGAGAGTGAGGTATTATCAGCCGGAGTAAGATTAATTGTGCCTGACGGAAAGATGCCAGAAACGCCGAAACCGGCACCTCAGCCAACCACAAACAGAAACAGCAACAGGCAAAATGAACCTGCTGCTCCAAGAGTGAGGATAACGCCAAGTTATGGCGGTCCAAATAATTTTCCTTGGGGTTATTGCACCTGGTGGGTTGCTTCCAGAAGAAGTGTGCCTTGGAGCGGTAATGCTTGGCAATGGTACTACAATGCTCAAGGAATGGGTTATTCAACCGGAAAAGTTCCGGCTCCAGGATCGATTATGGTTAGTTGGGAGAGTCCGATTGGCCATGTGGCTTATGTCGAATCTGTAAATGGAGATTCCTTTACTATTTCAGAAATGAATTATCAAGGATATGGAATAGTAAACAGAAGAACTGTTAGTCCGGGTGGTGTACCACTTATTGGATTTATTTACTAAGTCAAAGAACAATAAACAAAGAACAATCTAGAATTGCTCTTAAAATTTGTCTTTTGTTTATTGCTCATTTTTTTTTAGCCTGTTTTGGCTTAGATTATGTTATAATCAAACGGGTTTATAAGGAGAACTAATGTTTGCAGACGAGGCTGTAATTAAAGTAAAGGCCGGTGATGGCGGAAATGGCGTTGTTTCTTGGGAGCGCCAGAAATACGTTGCCAAAGGTGGTCCGGCTGGCGGAGACGGCGGCAAAGGCGGCGATGTCATTTTTATTGCCGATGAGAATTTAAATACATTAGTTTATTTTACGACAAACCGAAAAATAGCGGCCGAAAATGGCGAAGATGGACGTTCTCATAAAAAGCGCGGTAAAAGCGGTGAAGATCTTGTTGTTAAAGTCCCAAGCGGAACTCTCCTTTGGGATATAGAAGCCGGAGGACTAATTGCCGATCTTTCGAATGATGGAGACGAAGTTGCAGTGGCTTTCGGCGGAGATGGAGGCTATGGAAATGCTCATTTTACTTCATCGATAAGGCAAGCACCAGAGATTGCGGAATTAGGAGAGCCGGGAGAAGAAAAACAAATCAAGTTAGAGCTTAAGCTTATAGCTGATGTTGGTTTGGTAGGTCATCCTAATGTGGGTAAATCTACTTTACTCTCTGTAGTTACCAAGGCAAAACCCAAGATCGCTAATTATCCTTTTACAACTTTAATTCCAAATTTGGGTGTGGTGGAGACGCTGCCTGACGGATCAAGGCCGGAAGAATTCGGTTTTGTGGTGGCTGATATCCCAGGTCTAATTGAGGGAGCTGCCGAAGGAAAAGGGCTTGGAGATGAATTTTTGCGGCACATCGAAAGAACCAGGCTCTTAGTTCACATAATCGATGCTACTAGCGATGACTTCTTAAGGGATTTTAATAAAATTAATGACGAGCTAAAGCGCTATAATTTAGATCTCTTTAAAAAACCTATGATCGTAGCTATCTCTAAGATCGATCTTGTACCCAGAGAAGAATTCGAAAAAAAACTAAAAATATTTAAAAAAGAAAGTTTAAAAAGCGATGCAAATTTGGTAAACAAGATGCCAATTATGTTTTCCGGCGTCACTCATGAGGGGCTTCGGGAATTACTTTTTGAAATGAATAATGATCTAAGAAAGATTCCTAAAAAAGAGACGCCAAAGGTGGAGGATTACAGGGAATACACCCTCGAAGAAAGAAAAACGGGCTTCGACGTTGTAGAAGAAGAGAAAGGTTTTCGGATTATGGGGCCCAAAGTCGAGAAATTTGCCATTAGGACGGATTTTAATAATGGTCCGGCAATGTATCGTTTCAGGCATATTTTAAAAAGAATCGGAATTGAAACCACTCTTAGAAAAATGGGCGCTAAAGAAGGGGATATTATTCGGATTGGAGACAAGACTTTTGAATTTAAAGAATTCTAGAAAATATCTAATTGATCTAATTGCTCTAATTCCTAATAAATGACTAATGACAAAATGTCCAATGCCTAAAGAAACCATATGATAATTGATTATTAGAAATTAGGTTAATTAGTGATTCATGAGCCTAGTGCATTTTCCACTTCGTTTCTTGAGTGATTTATAGTATACTTACGAAGTCCTTAATTAAGGAGGAATTATGTGCGGTATTGTCGGATATATTGGCTCGAAAGAAGCTAAAGACATCTTAATAGAAGGATTAAAAAGGCTTGAGTATCGTGGTTATGATTCGGCGGGCATTGCTATGGTTATTAAAGACTTAGAAATAAAAAAATCGGTTGGTAAAATAAAAAATCTTCAGGAAAAATGTTGCAACTGGGAATCTAAAAGTTCAACCGGTATTGCTCATACGAGATGGGCAACTCACGGTGCGCCAACTGAAAATAATGCCCATCCTCATACTAGCTGTGATGGAAAAATTGCCCTTGTTCACAATGGGATTATCGAAAATTACAGCGCTCTCCGCAGCCAGCTTATAAAGAAGGGCCATCAGTTTAAATCGGAGACAGATACGGAAGTCTTAGTTCATTTGATTGAGGATTATTTTACAGGGGATTTAAAAGAAGCTGTTATTAAGGCTTTGGCGAGCGTTGAGGGTACGTACGGTATTGCGGTAGTTTCGAGCGAATGCCCTGATAAAATTGTGGCTGCTAGAAATGGCAGTCCATTAGTCCTTGGGGTTGGAAAAGGTGAAAATTTTATTGCCTCCGATGTAGCGGCAATTCTTTCTTATACAGATAAAGTTATATATTTGGATGATAAAGAAGTGGCGGAAATTACTATAAACGGCATTACTACTTGTGACATCGAAAGCAATCCAACCAAGAAAGAAATTTCCAAAATTGACTGGGATTTAGAGGCAATCGAGAAGGGTGGCTTCGATCATTTTATGTTAAAAGAAATCCACGATCAGCCTCAAGCTTTAAGGAATGGTTTGGCGGGTAGAATAGATGTGAAGACAGGCACAATACACTTGGGCGGACTTAATTTTGGTGTCAAGGAACTTAAAAATATAGACAGAATTGTCATTGCGGCATGCGGGACTTCTTGGCATGCGGGTCTTCTAGCAGAATTCCTATTTGAAAATTTAGTTGCAATACCAACAGAAGTGGAATATGCTTCGGAATTTAGGTATAGAAATCCGGTAGTAAATGATAAGACTTTGTTAATTGTAATTTCTCAGTCCGGTGAAACGGCTGATACTTTGGCAGCATTAAGGGAGGCAAAAGGTAAGGGCGCTAAAACACTTGGAATAATTAATGTAGTTGGTTCGACAATCGCAAGAGAAGTCGATGGGGGTATGTATATTCACGCTGGTCCGGAGATTGGTGTGGCTTCTACCAAGGCCTTTAGTGCTCAAGTTTCAGCACTCTTGATGCTGGCTTTGCACTTTGGTCGAATGAGGAATTTATCTATTCCTAAGACAATCGAAATATCAGAGGCACTTCTTAAGATCCCAGATCAGATCGAAACTATCCTGAAACAGTCAGAAGAAATAAAAAAAATTGCTCTAAAGTATGCCAAATTTCGGGATTTCTTGTATCTGGGGCGCAATATAAGTTATCCGGTAGCCTTGGAAGGCGCTTTAAAACTAAAGGAAATCTCTTATATTCATGCCGAGGGTTATCCTTCTGCCGAAATGAAACACGGCCCAATTGCATTAATTGACCCGGATTTTCCAAGTGTTTTCGTGGTTCCAAAAGATAGTTTATACGAAAAAGTTTTAAGTAATATGGAAGAAATAAAGGCTAGAAGCGGAAAGATGATTGCTGTGGCGACCGAAGGGGATAAAGAAATTGCAAAGATAGCTGACGATACGATATATGTTCCCAAGACTCATGATCTTTTAACTCCTCTTCTCACGGTTATCCCGTTGCAATTATTTTCTTATCACGTTGCGGTGGCAAGAGAAACAGACGTTGATAAGCCTCGAAACCTGGCCAAAAGCGTGACGGTGGAGTAGATACAGTATCCGGTATCTTGTATTTCGTATCTAGTATAAAAATTCAGTATAAAGTACTTAGTTTGCTTTACCCCTATATACCCCTACTAGATACTTTTGTCTTTTAAGATATACTAAAACCATGGAAGATTATCAAAATTTTAATAATTCCGAACCGGAGTCTTTAAATAAGCCTCCAAGAAAAAAGCGGATTGGTTTAAAATTAATAGTCTTAATGTTGCCAATTCTATCGGTTATCTTAGGTTTTTATATATTAAAGCCGAGCATAGATACGGCGCAAATTGTTTCTAAGATCCCAGTTTTAGAAATATTTAATTTAAGAAAATTTCCGGCCCTTACGGAGCCGAAGCAGATTACTTTAAACTGCGATTATCATGGACAAAAGCTTATTTTAAATAAAACTCTATATCAAAGCGTTGATGACTATTATGGAAGCGAGCCAAAGAAATCAAGGGCTAATTCTAAAGATGATTATGCTTCCCTTGTGTTTTCATATCCCGAAGACGATTCGTTAAAGCAGATTGTTGCTGATATTAAAGCCAAAGGAGTTGAGTTGGGCTTAACGGCTGATCAAACGGCTGACCTAGCAACTTGTTTTATTCAGACCATCCCATATGATCAGGAAAAAGCTAAAAAGGTTTTGTCTCATAATCCAGGCGATCTGATATCTTCTAAAGAAAGTAAAGAAATAAGCGGACGCTATCCTTACGAAACTCTTTTTGACAATATGGGCATATGCACTGATAAATCTTATCTTGCGGCAGCAGTTTTAAAAGAACTTGGCTACGGAACGGTTTTGTTTGAGTTTGATAAAGATCGCCATATGGCAATAGGTATAAAAACGCCTTTAAGTTATTCATCCTTTAATTCTGGCTATAGTTATATCGAAACAACAAACGTTGGTTACAAAGTAGGGCAGTTACCGATTATAGATGAAAAGGGTTTTGCTCAGAGTCAGGAAATTGAGACCCTGGAGACGGGTGTGGAGGGATCCTCTTTTCTCCCGGAAATTAAAGAGGGAAACATCTCTAGCCCCTCTAAAACTGTTAAAGTTTCTGATGGCAACGAATATCAGAGGGTAATTGAATTTGCAAAAACGCATCAAAGAATAAAGGATTTAATTGTTATTTTAAATAAAACTCATGATGAGCTTTTAGCTTCACAGAAAAATATTGAGGCGCTAAAAGCGGAAGTTAATACAGCCGAGAATATCGTCGCTAAAAGTGAAAGCGCTGTCAAAGAATCTGAACAAATGTATAAGTCCACGAGGACTACAGAAAGTTATAGCAGCTATTTATCGGCATATAATAATTACAAAAATGATTATAACGATTTTAATGTTTTGGCAGGTCAATACAACCAAGCGGTTAACAATTATAACGGAAATGTGGAAAAGTTTAATGGTTTAATAAATGAATATAATGCACTTATAAATCAAGGCTAACCCAATGACTAATAAAGAAGCTTTAAAATACGCTTATGATAAACTAAAAGAAACCGACGAGCCAAAAGAAGCAGCTCGGTTTTTATTAAAACAAATCGTTAAAAAAGACTTGAGTTTTATTTTGGCTTATCCCGAAACTAAACTTAGTTTAGGGGAGGAGCGGAAATTTAAGCGTTGGGTCAAAAAAAGATCGAAGCATCTGCCGGTCTGGTATATCACCGGCTATGAGCATTTTTGCGGGCTTGATTTTAAGGTAAACCAAGATGTATTAATTCCGCGGCCTGAGACGGAGATTTTGGTGGAGAAAGTGTTGTCTCACACCTGTCATCCTGAACTTGTTTCAGGATCTCCCCAATTGCAAGACAGGATCCTGAAACAAGTTCAGGATGACGGTAAAAGGGGATCTGTAGCATCTGGTAAAGGACTAACAATTGCCGATATTGGCACAGGATCCGGGGCAATCGGTATCTCTCTAGCCAAAAATTTACCTAAGGCTAAAGTTTATCTAACGGATGTTTCTAAGGACGCTCTAAAAGTTGCAAGGAAAAACGCCAAGTTAAATAAGGTTAAAAACGTAAAAATCTTGCAAGGTAATTTATTAGAACCGTTACCCCAAAAAGTAGATTTAATCGTGGCAAATTTACCTTACGTACCATCAGAAGATATGTCCTCACTTTCTTTGGATATTCTTCATCATGAACCTCGGATTGCTTTAGAAGGAGGGGGGGATGGTTTAGATTTGTATCGGGAATTTTTTGGTAAGGCGCCGGAAAAGATAAAAAAAGGCGGCAAAATGTTTGTGGAAATAGGCGAGAGGCAGGGCGAAAAAATGGTAAAAATAGTAAAAAACGTTTTTCCAGATGCAAAAGTAACTTGGGAAAAAGATTGGGCCGGACTGGATAGGTTTGTGATAGTGGAACTGGGCGAATAGGATTTGTCATTGCGAGTAGGTTTTTACGACGAAGCAATCTCGTGTATAGTAACTTTAAGCTGCAATTTTGTATTTTACATTTTGATTTTTGAATTTGCTTGGCGTTGCAGTGAGATATATGTAAGAGAAATAAATAGGTTTAAAAATCAAGACATCATGGTAAAATACGTCCATGGCAAAGCAAACAACAATATTTTCTTGTTCAAATTGTGGGGCGCAGTCTCCTCGGTGGCAGGGCAGGTGTTCAGAATGTGGGTCATGGAATTCGTTAGTCGAAGAGACTCAGGTTACTGTCTTCGCAAAGTCAAAAGGTGTTGTTTATGAACCCTTAAGCTTAAAAGAGATAAAGCAGGATAACTTTTTGAGGATTAAAACCGGGGCTGTGGAAACAGATCGGGTTTTAGGTGGGGGGATTGTGCCGGGATCTTTAGTTCTTTTAGGCGGCGATCCGGGAATCGGAAAGTCAACCTTGGTATTACAGATTGCTTCCAGTTTAAGCAAATCAAATAAAAAAGTGTTGTATGTTTCGGGCGAGGAATCGCCTAATCAAATCAAAATCCGTTCAGACCGTCTTGGAACCGATGTAAACAACATCTTTGTTCTTGGCGAGACCGAGATAAATAGTATTATTCAGTCTACCGCTAGTTTTAAGCCCGATGTCCTTATTGTAGATTCGATTCAAACCGTCTATGCCGCCGAACTTTCTTCGGCACCCGGTAATGTTTCTCAAATCAGCTACATTACCAATAAGCTTTTGGAGTTTGCCAAAAAGAATAATGTGGCGACGTTTATTATAGGCCATGTAACAAAAGAAGGTAATATTGCGGGGCCAAGAGTCTTAGAGCATTTGGTAGACGTGGTTTTGTATCTGGAAGGGGATAGATACGGTCATTTTCGGGTTTTAAGAGGGGTTAAAAATCGGTTTGGTTCCACGAATGAGGCCGGAATTTTTGAGATGGCCGAAAAAGGGCTTAACGAAGTTCAGAATCCTTCTTTGGCTCTTTTGTCTCAAAAATCAAATTCTCCCGGCTCAATTGTTTTTCCAGCGATGGAGGGAACGAGGCCTATTTTGGTAGAAGTGCAGGCCTTAACCTCTACTACGCCTTTTGGGTATCCGGCCCGAAAAACATCCGGCTTTGATACAAATCGCCTACAATTACTGGCGACGGTGCTTCAAAAAAGGGCGGGAGTGGACTTGTCAAATCAGGACATTTATGTCAACATAATAGGTGGAATGACTTTAAAAGAGCCAGCCTTGGATCTGCCAGTCTGCCTAAGCATCGTTTCGGCGTTTAAAAATAAGGAAATACCAAGCGACATAGTAGCTTTTGGGGAAATCGGCTTATCGGGTGAGATCAGGGGTGTAAATAACATCGAAAAACGAGTTTTGGAAGCCGAGAAGTTGGGTTTTAAAAAAGGGATTATTGGGGCCGGCCAGAATGCAGTAAAAAGCAATCTTAAAATCTTTACTCCAAAAACAATTACCGAAGCGTTTAGATACGCCTTTCGGGATTAAATATAATTTTAACAGTACTTTGACAAGACAAAAGGAGCATATATGTCTATGCTTAATGTTCTTATCTTGAGTTTAGTCTCAATTATTATTGGAGGGTTGACTTTTGTTCTTATCAAAAAGCTCTTAAAGACCTCGAGCAAAAGCGTATTTATTGGTTTGTTTGGCGTTTTAATTGGACTTATCATTGGGGCGTTACTATCGCTTCCACTTTCTAGAATTCCCGGATTCTTTGGTTATTGGCTACCGATAATTATATCTCTTGTTGCCGTAGCCTCTTCCGTGTATATCGTTCTCAATCAAAAAGAAGCTATAATTTCCGCTTTCTCGGGGCTTGGCAGCTTACTCTCTTTAGTTAAACCCTCTCAACATCTTCATAACGAAATATTAGTGGATACTTCGGTTTTAATTGACGGAAGGTTTATTGATATTGCTAAGTCGGGGTTTGTTTTCGGGAAGATTTTGGTTCCGCATTTTGTGATACAAGAATTGCAGCTAATTGCGGATAAAGGTGATAAATTGAAGCGCGAAAGGGGACGAAGAGGTTTGGAATCGCTTAACGTCTTAAAAAATAAACTCAAATTAAAAGTAGAAATTATCGAAGATGATACCACAAAAGCTAAAGATGTGGACTCGAAATTAGTAGAAATTGCTAAAAAAAGGGGATCGGACATCATTACTACTGATTATAATTTAAATAGAGTGGCGAAGATTCATGGTGTTAAAGTTTTAAACATAAACGAACTTTCCAACGCCGTAAAAGCAGTTTTTATTCCCGGTGAAGAGATGAAAATTAAAGTCGTTCAGTTGGGGAAGGAGAAGGGTCAGGGAGTCGGATATTTGCCGGACGGCACTATGATTGTAGTAGAAGGCGGCGATAAAATGGTGGGCCAGGAAGTAACGGCCGAGGTCAGTCGGATTTTTCAGACCATTGCCGGGAAAATGATATTTGCAATACCGATAGGAAGCAATAAACAAAGAACAAAAAACAAAAATACAAATGAAAGATTTAAAAATAATTCCTAATTAACCTACTTTCTAATAACTAATCAAATCCCAATTAAAAAATATCTAATGTCTAAAATATTTATTTAGGCATTAGTACCATTAGACATTCTTTAGATCAATTAGAGTAAACAGAAATTAGACATTAAATATTTATAATGTAAAGGAAAAGTCCATGTTTAAACCCAGTGATATAAAAACAAATGTTATTCTTGCTCCTTACACTTTCTATAAGATTGGTGGACCGGCGGAAATGTTTTTTGTGGCAAACGACAGGGAGAGTTTGGAAGGTGTTTTAAATTATGTTATCAAAAAAGATATTTCGTATATCATTTTGGGTACTGGATCAAATGTTTTAGTGCCGGACGAAGGTCTAAAGGGCATGGTCATAATAAATAGGGCTTCTAATTTCATATATGACGAAGAAAATAAGATTGTAACGGCGGATTCGGGAGGAGCGCTTAGAAAATTAGTTTGGGATATGGCTTTAAGAGGCTGGGCTGGGCTGGAATACTTTGGAAATATTCCGGGTACGGTTGGCGGAGCTGTAGTTGGTAATGCCGGTGCAAACGAACATAGTATCTCGGAAGAAATTAAGTGGATAAAATTTGTTGACGGTGCGGGAGAAATTATCATCGAACCCCGGGACTTTTTCAATTTTGAATATAGAACAAGTCGATTGAAACAAGGGTATAAGGCGGTAGTTTTGGAAGTCTGCTTTTCCATGTTTTCCAAAAACCCGGAAGAAATCTTAAAAGTGCTTCAAGAAGACGATAACAGGCGAAAATCAAATAACCCAACAGGCTCTTCTTGCGGAAGCTTTTTTAAGAATATTTCTGAGGATTTGCCGGCTGGTAAAATAATTGATGATCTGGGCTTAAAGGGTCTTCAAGTCGGCGGTGCCAAAGTTTCCGAGGAGCATGCCAATTTTATTGTTAATACAGGGTATGCCGCAGCCAAGGACGTGAAAGAATTGGCAGAAATTGTAGCAAAGAAGGTTAAAGAAGAGATGGGATATGAGCTTGAGAGGGAAGTCGTTTATCTATAAAGGGAGAAGGTGATGTTAATTGTTCCACATGTGGTATTCGGAGCTGCAATAGGCTCTAAAATCCACAGTCCCATACTTACAATCTTTTTAGCGGTGGCTAGCCATTATCTATTGGATCGTATTCCACATTGGCAAGAAACGACCGAGCCTTACATCTTAACAGCTAGAACTTACATAAGATGTTCTATCGATCTTATTTTATCTATTGGTTTTCTTTTTTTCTTGAGCCGGCAAGGTAAATTAGATTTGAATGTTTTTTTGGGTGCTATTTTTGCAATTATTCCGGATGTTGAAGGAATATTTCAAGTTCGTAAAGATTTGCTTAAAAATAGTATTCTTAGCATGACTTTTCCGTTTCATATGAGATTACAACGACATGCTGGATTTTTGTTGGGAGTTTTTACTCAGCTTGTAGTGATTTTTATTTCTTTACTTATAATCTTCGAGATTTAGTTGATGCTTTCATGAAATTAAAACGCAATTTTTATTCCAGAGATACATTAACCGTAGCAAAGGAGCTGCTTGGCAAATATTTAATTCATATTGTGTATGATCAAAAATTCGTTGGTAAGATCGTGGAAGTAGAAGCTTATATTGGCGAAGACGACATGGCGGCGCATTCTAGGTTTGGGAGAACCAAAAGAAACGAGATTATGTACGGTGAACCCGGGCACGCTTACGTTTATATTATTTACGGCATGTACGACATGCTAAATATCGTGACGGAAAAGAAAGATTCTCCGGGTGCTGTTCTTATAAGAGCGGTGGAACTGATAGGGGAAAAGGGGACACTAAAAGATTTAAGAAAATTAGGAAGCGGCCCCGGGGTTTTAACTCGGTGGATGAAAATTACCAGAGATCAAAATAGTGTCGATCTTTTAAGCGAGACACTATATATAGAGGATAGAGGCGAAAAGCCGGAAGAAATTGTAGAAACTACAAGGATTGGAGTAGAATATGCCGGTGATCACGCTAATCTTCCTTGGCGGTTTTATATAAAAGATAATCCGTTTGTAAGCCGTAAATAGTATCTGGTATAAAACTAAATACTAATACCTATACACGACTTACGTAGTTGAACTTACCCACCTTGTCATTGCGAGAAGGCTCTGCGACGAAGCAATCTCACCGGTTCCAAGATAAGATTGCCGCGTTCCCTCTGGTCGCTCGCAATGACACAACTGCGTAAGTCGTGTATATACCCATACTAAATACCAGATACTTATTTTAGAGTTCTATCTCATTACTCTTAATCTCATCAGTGCTTCCGGGGTTTCCGATGGCGTAGATTTTAACGTAAGCGCCGTTATTGGTGAAATTAATTTTCGCTTCTCGGTTTACTACATCTTTTGTTGCGCTTAAGGATTTTTCTTCGCCATTTTCTTTTACGCCAATAAAGTCGATTTTCGTTATTTTATCACTATTAGTGGTGGCAACTAGCTGATTTAAGGAGCTAACAAACTCTAATTCCAATGTTGTTTCGATTTGAGTAACGCTTATTTTGACTGTTTCGGAAGTGGCGGTATAGTAATGGGCATCTCGAACCTTCGCTTTTATTTGATGTTCGCCTTTAGTAGCAGCGATTTGGGCTGAGTAAGTGCCGCCGCCGACATTTTGGGTGTTATATGCCTTTTCGTCAACGTAAATAGTTACTGTCCCTACACCTCGAGGTGCGACGACAGAAGCCTTAACCTCGAAGTTTTCGGGTACGGATTTACCGTCAAACATATTGGATAGAGTGATTCCTGGCAAATTTGTGCCATCATGGATATCGCAAGGCTCAGTAGGGATAAAGTTAGCGCCGCCAGCACTTAATCCATGCGATGATGCCCAGGCAGCAATCGGACCGTTCCATCTAGCGTAAGATGGATCTTGCGCCGGAATTTCAGCAGTTACATTAGAAATCTTTACTTCCTCGACAGCTTCTTCGGGACAATTCGGGGTAGCTAATTTGCGGCTAATTTTATCAATTTTAAAAGTAGAAGTTGTGCCGCCAGCTTCTTCAAGTTTGTACCAGGAAGGGAAGATATCTTTTACAGTTGTGGCTCCGGCTACCGGTTTTTTACCCGTTCTGGCGTCTAATTCAACATATTTTATTCCTTTGGGTTTTTCTTTTTCCCAACCGTCATTATCGGCATATTTCTTCATAAAGGCGTTCCAGATAGGGCCGGCTACCACCGATCCATCAGCATGTTTTTTCATTGCCGTATTGTTATTATTTCCAACCCAAACTACTGTTGCGATGTTTCTTGAATAACCGGCTGTCCAAGCGTCGTGATTGGCTTCGGTAGTACCACTTTTGGCACCGACTTTTTTGCCTGGAATGTTTAGATAATTATTGGCGCCAAAAACCCAGGCTCTGGAGCCGTTATCTGATAAAACATCATTCATGGAGTATGCAATTTCCGGGTTTAGGACTTGTTTTCCTTTGACTGGTTTATTTTCATCAATGATTTTTCCTTTAGAATCGGTAACTTTTGTAAACCAATTTATGTCTTGTTTCTCACCCATATTTGCAAAGGTGGCGTAGGCGGAAGCGAGCTCGATTGGTCTCACTTCGGCAGATCCTAATGCCATTGGAAGACTATAATAATCTGTCATTGATATGGCTTTGCCATTTGCATCTGCAAAGGTTCGGTTTTTATCGTAAGAAGAGATGCCCATTGAGTTCGCAGTATCAAGCATTTCGGTGATGCCGCCTAGATATAATGTTTTTACGGCCGGAATATTAAGAGATCCGTCCAAAGCTTTTCGCATTGGAACGGGACCATTAAAATTTCCGTTATAATTATTAGGTTTGTATCCGCCTCCAAAATCGGTTGATAAATCATAAATAATAGAGCCGGGGCCCCAGTTTTTCTTCCAGGCATTTGCGTAAACTACCGGCTTTATAGAAGATCCGGGTTGTCTTCTGGAAGTTGTGATGTTGACGTAGCCATCAATTGCTTCGTCTCTAAAATCAAGTGAGCCAACCATAGCTAAGATATTTCCTGTTTTTGGATCTAGAGAGACGAGGCCGGCGTTCGAAGCCCCACCGTTCTTTATAGTTTTTACTAAACCAAATTTATCTTCTTTGGGATCCAAAAGGCTTAAGGCATAGTTTTGTTTATCCCAATCTAATGTGGTGTAGACCCTAAGGCCTCCTTGGGTCGCCATTTTTTCACCATACTTTTCAACTAATTTCTCTTTTGCATATAGAGAGAAATGAGGGAATTTAATGTCGCCATAACCATCGATGGCCGATCTGTTGATAAGAATTTTTTTAAGATCAACATTTTTGGCGGCTTTTACTTCTTCTTGAGTTACTTTTTTTTGTTCTACCATAAGGTCAAGAATCCAATTCTTTCTCTCTAACAAATCATTATAATTCTGGCCGTAAGGCGAATAGTATGTCGGGGCATTAGGAAGAGCAGCGAGCATAGCACATCTGGCTAGATTTTCAGGATTCTTTTCTTTTAATTCTGTTGCTTTCTTATCAAAATAGGTCTTTGATCCGGCTTCGGCTCCATAAGCATTCGAGCCATAGGGAATTTCATTTAGATACATTTTTAAGATATCATCTTTGGAATACATCTGCTCGATTTCGATGGCAAGGATTAGCTCTTTCATCTTTCGGGTATAGGTTTTTTCGTTGGTTAAAACCGTGTTTTTTATAAGCTGTTGGGTGATTGTGCTTCCGCCTTGTTCCTTCTTCTTAGTTAAAGTGTTAACAATCAGGGCTTTTACGGTTCTTTTTACGTTAAAACCGCCATGATGATAAAAGTCTTTATCTTCGATGGCGACAGTAGCGTCCTTTAAGTATTGAGGCATATCATTAAAGTCGACGAGGGTTCGATTCTTTTCGCCGTGAATTTCCCAAATCGGCTCGTTGTTTGCTGCGTAAATAATGGTAGATTGAGCTGCCAAACGGTCGTTTACTTTATCCGGAGAGGGCAGGTCTTTGGCGACCCAGCCAAAAATTCCTAGAATAATCGTAAGAAAGGCCCCGGCAATTACTAAGTAAACTTTAAGGGCTTCTTTTGAGAATAACGTTTTTTTGATATTTTTAAGAGTAAATCTTTTTCTAAACTTATTAACTTTACGTTTGTTAACTTTTTTGCTAACTTTCTTTTTCTTTGGAGACATCTTAAATAACTCCTTTGGTTACGGTTGAATTATAGCAGATTTTGGGTATAATATGAACAATAAAGTTAAAATTCAAAAGGCAAAGGTTAAAATTTAAGGTCAAAAGTAAAAAGTTTTATTCCCTCTCCCTGAGGGAGAGGGTTAGGGTGAGGGGGAACAAACAAGGAAAAAATATGAATAATGAATTGCTTATCCGAGGTATCGAAGAAATCTATACCAAAAAAGAACTAGAAACCTGGCTTAAAGAGGGGAAAAGCTTAAGGATTTACTTAGGAGTTGATCCATCAGGCGATATTTTGCATTTAGGACACTCCGTACCTTTAAGAAAATTAAGAGATTTTCAGCGCCTTGGGGCTAAAATCATTTTTCTTATTGGTGACTTTACGGGAATGATCGGCGACCCAACAGATAAGCTGGCCGTTCGAAAACCGCTAACTAGAGAACAGGTTATTGAAAACGCTAAGAACTACAAGAGACAGGCTTCTAAGTTTATTAATTTTGACGGCAAGAACCCTGCTGAGATTAGATACAACAGCGAATGGTTAGACAAGCTCTCTTTTAAAGATATTATCGAACTGGCTGCCAATTTTACAGTACAGCAGCTTTTAGTTCGGGATATGTTTGAAAAGAGGATAGCCGAGGAAAAACCAATCCATCTTCATGAATTTTTGTATCCTTTAATGCAGGGTTACGATGCTGTGGCCTTAGACGCCGATGTTCAGATTGGTGGGACGGATCAGACGTTTAACATGTTAGCCGGTCGTCAGCTCATGAGACAATTAAAAGATAGAACTCACGTTGTTATTACAGTTCCGCTTTTGGAAGGAAACGATGGCCGAAAGGCAGGAAAAAGCTTAAACAATTATATTGGACTCGAAGAAGAATCCTTTGAAATGTATGGCAAGGTAATGTCTTTAAAAGATGAACTTATAATTAAGTATTTTGTTTTGGCGACAGATGTATCGTCTGCGGACATCAAAAAATACGAAGCTGATCTAGAACTTGGTGTAAATCCGCGTGACATAAAAGCCAAATTGGCTTTTGAAGTTGTAAAAGAAATGCATAATGAAAAGGCGGCTCAAGATGCAGCGGAAGAATTCGACAAGGTTTTTAAAGAAAAAGGAAAGCCAACCGATATTCCGGAATTTAAGATTGAAGGCCAGATAAAGCTCGTAGATGTCTTGGTTGATGCAGTAGTTGTGCCTTCTAAATCTGAAGTCAGAAGATTAATAAGTCAGGGCGGCGTAAAAGTAAATGATATTGTAGTGAAAGACACTGAAGCTTTAGTGGATGCGCCTTCAATTATTCAGGTGGGAAAACGAAGGTTTTTAAAGGTAGTTTAATCGGCTAATTGGCGAATAGGCTAATGGGTTTTGATCCCCTCTCCCTTAGGGAGAGGGTTAGGGTGAGGGGAAATTGAGATGTTGATGACTATGATTACTGCGGAGGCCGAGCCGATATGAATACTAAATACATTAAATCCCGACTTTCTTATAAATCTTACACTAATATCAATCTAAAAAAGCGTTCAATCTTTTGCCTAAGGGCAACAAACGCTTTTTTAGAAAACTAATATTAATATAGTTTAGTAAGACTATTCTGTTGCTTCGTCTTCTTCTGGAGCTTCTTCAGTAGTATCCTCTTCTTCGGCTACTTCCTCTTCTGTCTCTGGAGTCTCAACTTCGGTTTCTTCAACCTCTGTATTAACTTCTTCTTCGTTTTGCATGATGCCCTCCTTTATTTATATATTAATCATACCATGTGCTTATTCTTGGAGCAAACTCAAATTTGAAAACCGAAGTTAGCAATGTGCTACAATATACCCATGAATTTAAATACATCAGTAGAAACGTTAAGTGGTGTTGGGGCGAATTATGCCAAGAAACTTCATAAACTTGGTCTTAATACAGTTGAGGATTTACTTTTGTATTACCCAAGAAGATATGAGGATTTTTCAACTATCGTGCCAATTTCCAAAACACGTCCCGGGGAAAGTATAACTATTAAAGGAAATATCTGGCAAATTGCCAATAAAAAGTCCAGAAATCGGCGGATGACTATTACCGAGGCTGTTGTGGCTGACGATACCGGTACCATGAAAGTTACCTGGTTCAACCAGCCATTTCTAACAAAAAGCTTAAAAATGGGAGACGAAATTGTGCTGGCGGGTAAACCGGAGTTTAACTACGGCCAAATTGTGATGATAAGCCCGGCTTGGGAAAAATTGTCAGTTGATCTAAAGCATGTTGGACGGATTGTGCCGGTGTATCCGGAAACTGAAGGCTTAACGTCTAAGTGGCTTCGTTACCAAATAAAACCTCTTTTAAAGCTTGTCTTTAATATAAAAGACCCTTTGCCGGAAACTCTAAAAAAAAGAGAAGGCCTAACCGATCTGCCATCGGCTGTAAGGGCGATTCATTTTCCAAATAACAAATTAGAGCTTGCGGAAGCTAGAAAAAGGCTGGCTTTTGACGAGCTATTTATCATTTTACTCTCCGGTTTAAAACAAAAAATGGGAATGGCTAAAGAAAAAGCGGTTTCAGTTCCATTTGAAGAAAATAAGGCCAAAGAGTTTGTAGATAGTCTTTCGTTTTCTTTAACTAATGCTCAAAAACGGGTTTGCTGGGAGATTATAAAAGACCTTAAAAAAGATCATCCAATGAACCGCTTGGTTCAGGGAGATGTCGGCTCCGGAAAAACTATCGTGGCGGCGTTTGCCATGTACCTAGTCGCAAAAGCTAAATATCAAGCCGTTCTAATGGCGCCGACGGAAATTTTGGCCAAACAGCATTTTGACGGACTAAGTAAGGTTTTAGTGCCATTCGGTCTAAATATCGGGCTCATTACTGGGAAAGAAGCGCAAATAAAAAGGCAAAATTCAAAAGGCAAAATTCAAAATTGCAATTTAAAAATTAAAAGGGGAGAACTAATAAAATTAATTAAAGAAGGTGATATTGATGTTGCTATTGGTACACACGCCTTAGTTTCGGATAAGTTGGAATTTAAGAGTCTGGCTCTGGCAATAGTAGACGAGCAGCATCGGTTTGGTGTGGATCAGCGCCAGGCTTTAAGAAAAAGAAGTGGTTTGGGGGAGGGTTCGACCCTCCAAGAGAGGGTCGAACCCTCTGATGGAAATTTTCCTCATTTTCTTTCCATGACGGCAACTCCGATCCCCAGATCGCTGCAGCTTACTATTTTTGGCGATCTTGATGTTTCTGTTATTGATGAATTACCGCCGGGTCGGCAGGAAATTACTACTAAGTTAGTGTCACATGATAAGAGGGAAGCGGCATATGAGTTTATAAAAAAACATGTAAGTGACGGCCGGCAATGCTTTGTAATCTGTCCGCTTGTTAAAGAATCGGAAAAAATGGATCTAAAAGCGGCTACAGATGAGCATAAGAATCTATCGGAAAATATTTTTCCGAATCTAAAGGTAGGGCTCTTACATGGCAAAATGAAATCCAAAGAAAAAGAAGAAATAATGAACGACTTTAAGATGGGCAAGTGCGACATCTTAGTTTCTACTTCCGTTATTGAAGTGGGAGTAGATGTGCCTAATGCCAGCATTATGGTTATTGAGGGGGCGGAGCGATTTGGTCTGGCCCAACTTCATCAGTTTAGGGGACGAGTTGGGAGAGGAGAGCATAAAAGCTATTGTCTCTTGTTTACCAATACCAATACTAATTTCGATACGACAACTACAAAACGTCTCAATACTCTAGTTACAAATCAGGATGGATTTAAATTAGCCGAATCGGATTTGGAAATCCGGGGGCCGGGGGAATTTATGGGGACCCGTCAGTCCGGCTGGTCAGACTTAAAAATTGCCAAATTTACGGACATCAAATTAATTTCCAAGGTAAGGGATGCGGCCCAATGGTTTTTAGGCAAAGATCCAGAATTAAAAACCGTGCCAGTTTTAAAAGAAAAAGTAGAAAGCATTGAATATGCCAGAGAATGATGAGGGTTTAAACCACATTATTGCAGCACTATTAATAATTATGATGTTTCTAGTTGGTCTTTTATTTATGAGAGAAAACAAAAAAACGGAGATAAAGATAATAAATGCTGGTGAGATGGAAAGTAACGAAACTAATTCTAGGTGATATTGTAGTAGTTTATTGATTTCATGATCTTCTCTGGCGTTCGAATCCGATCTGGGATCTCGGGGGCCCGGGGGTTCTTGTTTGTATTGATTTTTCTGGATTTTTGGGGTAAAATGTTAGGGTTATTTAATGTATGTGCCGGAGTGGTGGAATGGCAGACACGCGTGCCTTAGGAGCACGTGCCGCAAGGCGTGGAGGTTCGAGTCCTCTCTCCGGTACCAGATGAGACACCCAATTTAATACTATTTAAAAAATCCCCTAAATAAGGGATTTTTTAGTGGTTCGAAATATTTACAAAAATCCAAAAATTTCTTTCGCGAAAAAGCCTTTAGGCAGAAAGGACTCGAACCATCCTATAGTTTCATTGAATTGATTTGGGTTGTTGACAATCGTCTATGAATCGTCTATTATTTGTCTATAAACTAAAGAGAATTTTATGTTTAATCCAAAATTTATCATTACCCCAAAACTACTAGAAAACATCAAAAGAATTGGTATCCTTGTTGCTGATCTAAATAACCGGCGTTTTCCTTTAGTGACTTTAGAAGGGCTTGAAAGAGACGCAAGGGAAATTTCAGCCTATTCCTCAACAAGTATTGAGGGAAACCCGCTACCTTTAACCGAGGTTAAAAGAATCATAAAAAACAAACCTCTAAATCTAAGGGATAGTGAAAAAGAGGTTCTAAATTACAATAAGGCTTTGGGATTATTAAATAGAGAAATTGAGGATCATTCAGTTAATTTTAACCTCGCCTTAATCTTAAGAATCCAAAGGATTATCACTAATGGTCTTATTAGTAAAAACAATGCTGGTAAAATAAGGCAAGAACCTGTTTTTGTGAACGATCCAAGAACCGGGAGACCAATTTATTTGCCGCCAGATCATCAGGATGTGCCAAAATTTCTTGAAAATTTAATTGGCTATGTCAAAGAAAACGAAGGCAAACTTGATCCCCTTATCATTGCTGGTTTATTTCATAAACAATTTGTGATTATTCATCCTTTTACTGATGGTAACGGCCGGACTGCAAGATTGGCTACTAAAGTTCTTCTTGCCAATATGGGTCTTAATACCTTTAATCTTTTTAGCTTTGAAAATTATTACAACCAAAATGTGACCAGGTATTTTCAAAACGTTGGTTTGCGAGGTAATTATTATGAGCTTGAAGATAGTGTTGATTTTACCCAGTGGCTTGAATACTTTACCGATGGTATTATTGACGAGGTATTAAGAGTCGGCAAGGCTCTTGAAACCAAAATTCTGTCACCCGAAAAATCTCTTAAACCATACCATCAAAAAATCCTACAGTTTATTGAAGAAAACGGCTATATAACCGACAAAGATTATGCCAAGCTTACAACTCGAGCCAAACCTACCAGAAATCAGGACTTTAATAAGCTGATCGGATTAGGACTTATAGAACGACATGGTAAGGGCAAAGCTACTTATTATAAGATAAAGGTCAAATAATTGGAGAGTAAAATGGAAATCAAGCTAACTAAAAAACAGTACCGTGATCTTTTAGAGGTTGTTTTATTGGGTAACTGGATTCGAGGCAGCCTATTTGACCAAGGGCTCTATAAAGGCAAAGATTATGACCAAATCGAAGACTATTTAATCACAAAGGCTGATTATTTCGAAAGTGGAGATTTGGTTGAAGATTTTGAAGGACATCCTCTTCCTTCTGAAGAATTAAGTAATCGCATTGAAGAGACTATGGAGAGTTACGATGATTTTGTATTTTGGGAGTTTTTGGAACGTGAGCTTGGGAAGCGGGACTTTTACGAAACAATAACAGATAAGGAGAAAAAAGAATTAGCCAGAGATAGCTGGTTTCCTGAAAGAATTCATGAGATATATGCCAAATATAGAGAAGAGTTCGAGGAACATGGTGTTGATAGATTAAGAATTGTGGATGAAGATACTAAGAATCGCTAATCCACTTGATCATGAACACTCATCAACTTCTCCAACCACTCAACAAGCGGTTCGATATAAAGTGCATCAGGGGTACCAAAAGGGACACCCCTTTTTCTAATATCTAAAAATGCCTTTACAAAGGCATTTTTTAGTGGTTCGAAGTATTTAATGAAAGCCAAAAAATCTCTTCATAAAGCAAACAGGACTCGAACCATACCTTTCAATTTTTGGTTTAAAATAGTATAATTAGGCAGAATTTTCATTGGAGAACACATTGCAAAAACCACCATCACTTAGAATAGCCGTTACTGAAAAATGTAATTTAAAATGCCTCTATTGTCCAAAGTCAGGCGATAGTTATTCTTTGGTCGGAAAGACTCTTGGGTTAGAAGACTTTAAAAAAATAGTTAAGGCTGCCTATGAAGAAGGAATAAAGTTTTTTAGCATTACAGGTGGCGAACCATTAATAGTTCCAGAAATTACTTTTCCCTTGGTGAAATATATCAAATCTCTTGGCAATGATGATGGTTACTTAAGACTAAATACCAATGGGGTTTTAATTGAAAAATATATAGAAGAGATAGGAAGAGCGGATTTTGATAAAGTAAAAGTAAGCATTGATACCTTTGATATAGAAAATTATTGTTTTATTTCAGGTAACCCTTTAAGGGATAATCTTGAAAAAGCGATTCGGGGAATAAGCGAGATCAAGAAATTTACAGAGGTTAGAGTTCACTCTGTAATTGGAAAATACAATATCAAGGAAATTAATGAAATCATTAACCTCTGTATCAAAAACGGATTAGATCTAAAACTTTTTGATATCATGAATTTCCCTAATAAAAATGTTCAAGATAGGGAATTTTGGCAAAAAAATTACGTTGCTTTAGGAGAAATTGCTCAGTATTTAGAAAAAACTTTTGGTAAACCCAAAATTATTAATTCTCCCGGTGGTTATGGCCAACCCAAAAAAGTTTTTACAACGCCCGGGGGCACAAAAATTAGAGTTCAAGATACTGAGGCCGATGCACATTATTCGGATATATGTAGGAAATGTTCTGAATACATGTGCCAACAAGGTTTATGTAATTTAACTTTATCAGCCGATGGAAGGCTAAAAATTTGTCATCCAATAGATCAGGATCTTGGTCTCAGTCTTGTAAAAGGTGAAAAATTAAAATCGGAAGTAGAAATGAAAGTGGCATTAAAAAAGCCATTAATATTTTTGCTAATTCAAAGACAATTCATCGTAGTTTTTCTGAACTTAGTTGTCACAAAATGATAAACAACTAACAAATTATGCAAGCAATTAGACCTTTGGCACAAATAAAATATGTAAATGAAATTGGAAAATATGAACCACCAGCAAAGATCAAAGCTTATCGAGATAGCTAAAAAAGGCATCATTAAGAATGACCCTGCACATGATTTTATTCATGCTTTGCAAGTGATGAAAAATGCAGAAAAGATTGCAAGGGAGGAAGGTGGTGATTTAGACATCGTTATCCCAGCAGCACTCTTTCATAATTTTATTGATAAGCCCAAAAATGATCATAATTGGTCAAATTTTAAATCTAAAACCGAAAGTGCTAAAAAAGCGGGGGAAATATTAAGTAATATTCCAGAATTTTCTAAAGGAAAAATTGAAGCTGTTAAGTCGGCAATTATGGCGTGCACAGGATCGCGAAACGATTCAATATCTTTGGAAGGAAAAATTGCGCGTGATGCTGATGACTTAGAAGCCACTGGAGCCATGATTATTGCAAGGGCATTTATTTCGGCCGGAGTGATGAAGAGACCGATTTGCAAATTAGATGACGACCCTTTTTGCAAAAACCGTAAAGAAGGGTTTTATACTCTGGATTACCTAGCAACAAGATTAGGTTTTGAAGATAAAATGTATACCAAAACAGCAAGCGAAATGGCAAAGAAAAGAAACATCTTCTTGAGAAAGTTTTTTGAGGAATTAGAAACGGAAATGCACTAGTTTTATTCATCGAAAGAGCACGATGGGCTCTATCTAGTTTTTACGCTGTAAACATGCAATAATATGCATAATAAGACAAACAATTGCAAAGGTTTTAAAAATAAAATCTTTGAATTTTGTTTAATCAAAGGCATCATAAGCCTGAATAATTTGATCGAGCCAAGCTACAAGCGGTTCGATATAAGGTGCATCAGGAGTACCAAGAAAACAAAGAAGTCCAAAGGGACTCTTTTTGTTTGCGCATTGTAGCCAAGAATCCCTAAAATCGATAGTAAAAAGAGCAGCGTGGCTTTACTTCATTAGCATAATACATTATTTTGAATAGGTAAGATAAGGGAGAATCTATGAATCAACTATCTGCGCTATTAGAATCAAGTAAGCAGGTTATTAGGGATTGCTCTTTAGAGAATGGAGCCATTGTTGCTGCCAATTCTTTTATGCCTTATTATCCTAAAGAAGCCAAAAATTATTTGTATGTCTGGCCTAGAGACGCTGCTTTTACTTGTCTTGCCGCTGAAAAATTAGGAATAGATAATATCGAGCAGCCCTTTTTTGATTGGTTGGCAAACAGGGCAGAAGGCTGGGATAAGACCGGCTTATTTTATGAAAAGTATTATGTAAATGGGCTTCAGGCTCTATCTCGTTTTCAGCCGGATCAAAATGGTTTAATTCTTTTTATTGTCAGTCGTTACTTACAAACCCATCCGGAACTAAAAGAAAAATACCAAAAACTAGTTGAAGATACGGCTTTCGGTCTGACTAAAACTTGGCGCAATAGTTCTTTTAGCATTCCTACAAACGATCTTTGGGAGGAAAGAATGACCTATCCGGACATAGAAGAGAACTTTAGCTATTCGCTGGCTTCTTGTATTACCGGATTGAGGTCGGCTAACGAGGCTTTCCCAAACAAAATCTTTGAAGAAACATCTGTAGAAATGGAAAAAACTCTTTTGGGATCAGCTAAAAGTCTAGGCTTTTTTTCAAGATCTTTTGGCAAACTTAATGATGAACGTATTGATGCCAGTCTTTTAGGATTAATTTGGCCTTTCCAGATAATTGAGTCATCTAGTGAAATTGCTAGAAAAACGGTAGACTTAATTATGGAACGGCTTGTAAAAAACGATGGGGTATATAGGTACGAACATGATGAGTACGATGGTTGGATGTTAAATACCGGTCATCGTAAAAAGGGTGCCGGCTACTGGCCGCTTTTAAATTTCTGGTTATCGATTGTTTTGTCCCAAATGAACAGGAAAGATGAGTCCATGCGATATTTCCAGAAGGTCCTGGCAGATTTGAATGGTAAGCAGTATATTCCCGAGCAAATCTTTGATAACAATATTCAAGTTTCCGTTTTGCCGCTTTGTTGGAGTCATTCCATGTTTGTAATGGCAGCAGAGGAGCTCGAGGTTATTTAGGATTTGGCGTTTAAGCGCTAGCTAGTGTTATAAGCTTTCACTAATTCTTCCAACCACTCAACAAGCGGTTCGATATGAAGTGCATCAGGGGTACCAGAAGGAAAATCTTGAGATTTTCACTGATGGCTTATTGCTTTTAGATAATAGCTTTAGAAACTGCTTTATAAGCAGTTTTTTATATCTAAGCCTATTTTTTGACATCTGTGTTCTAGTTATTTAAAATATCTAGAGGAGGGCTTGTGGCTCGTGTAGTAAATATTCGAAAATTCCAAAAAGGTTTCACTCTCATTGAGCTAATCGTGGTGGTTGTTATCATTGCGGCCACTGCAGGGATTATTATGATCAGGGTTGGAAATAGCGGCAAGGATGCCAGAAATACAAGAAGAGCTGCAGACATGGCCCAAATTGCCAAAGCATTTGAGATGTATATAAACAGTGGCGGTGGACTAGCAACCAGTGTTACAACACCGATTAGCTGTATTTGGGATGATGATTCTTCTACAGCACTACGCTGCGATCAGAACATTTTTAATGTTGATTCAACCGGTAATTATACGAAAGCTTATTTAACAGGAAGTGTATATCCAAGCGACCCAACTGGAACAGATAATTATTATATGGCCTATATTGACAGTATTAACAATCAATTAACAGCCAAAGTTCTTCCTTCTAATGGATCCGGTATAAGCTCCGAATTTCTGGCTAATAGTACTGCTATAGAAAGAGATGCTAAAAGAATAGCTGACTTGGCTTTAATTAATGTAGCATTGAAGAAATATAGGGCTGATAACGGTTATTATCCACAGTCATCGTGCGGTTGGGATTGTAATGGATATAAGAGAAGCCGTGATAGCTCATGGAATACTTTGGCGTCGGATTTAGCGTCTTATATCTCAAGTCTGCCTAAGGACCCTATAAATTCATCATGTGATCCATGGAATAATAATTGCTATTCTTATACCTATGGTAATGTTGGTAAAACTAGTTATAGTCCAAATGAATACGATTTAACTGCTCAGCTTGAAGATACTAACCATCCACAAAGATGCGGTGTAAATAATTGGAAATGGTATTTTGCTAACGCTCGTACATGGTGCACTGCTTTTGGCGGTGTTTACTCTAATCAGTTATATGAAGCGTCGTCTCTTTAAATTGGCTATCTCGAAACAACAATTAGCCAAATCAGTGGCAATTGGCTAATAGCTTTAAAAACTGCTTTAGAGGCAGTTTTTTGATTTTTTTAAGGTTTAATTGGGTTTTTATTCGAAATTAAAAATTAGAAATAGAAAATTGTCTTATACTGTGCCCCTTGAAAATTTGTCGATTTTAAGTAATAATACGTAGGATTATTGTTTAACAGAGAGGTTTACATGTCAAAAGTTGTCGAAGTGTCTGACGCAGACTTTGAAAAAGAGGTTTTAAAGGCCGACACGCCGGTAATAGTTGATTTCTGGGCGCCATGGTGCGGGCCATGCCGGGCCATGAGTCCTGTTATCGAAGAAGCGGCCGAAGAAATAAAAGAAGTTAAATTCGTTAAGCTAAACGTTGATGATAATCCTAAAACCGCTTCTGCCTTTGGTATAATGAGCATCCCGACTCTAATTATTTTTAAAGACGGAAAACCGATTGATCAGATGGTGGGTTTGCAGGATAAGGAATCTTTAAAGAGCAAGTTATCGGCAATTTAAAAATAGCATGAAAAGCATATTAAGGTTTTATAAAAGTGAGCATAATGTCAAAATCCAAATTACAAATGCCAAATGAATATCAAATGCTTAAATTTTCAATTTTTGACATTATGATTTTGGATTTGATTTGATATTTGGGCTTTGACATTTGAATTTCTCTGTCTAAAGAGGAATGTGATATTAGAATTATTAAATATATACTAAGGAGTGAGATAAATTGAAAACTAAAGTCGAAAAATTGCCCGAGAGTCGGGTCAAGCTAACCATTACGGTTGAAAAACCAGAAATAGAGACTTACGAAAAGCATGCTTATAAGCATTTGGTTGGTGAAGTTAAAATAGCCGGTTTTAGGCCGGGTAAAGCGCCTATGGCAATCTTAAAAAAAGAAGTGGGAGATGCCAGATTCCAAAACGAAGTTATGGATGTTGCGATTCCTCAGAGCTATTACAAGGCTATTGTAGAGGAAAAAATTCAGGCCATATCTCAGCCGGAAGTAAAAGTTACAAAATTTATACCCGGCGAACTTTTAGAATACGAAGCGGAGGTGTCGGTGCTTCCGGAAGTTAATTTGCCGGATTATAAGTCGCTCAAAGTAAAAATCGAAGAACCTAAATTAAAAAAAGAAGAAGTCAGCGAAGTTTTAGAGAATCTAAGGAAAGAAAAAGCAATTCTTAGAGATGTGGATAGAGAAGCAAAGATTGATGACAGGGTAGAGATTGATTTTGATGGTTTTATCGGCGGCAAGCCGCTTGAAGGCGGCTCTTCTAAAAATCATCCTTTAGTCATTGGAAGCAAATCTTTTATCCCGGGTTTCGAAGAAGAGCTTGTTGGTCTTAAAAAAGGCGATACAAAGGAGTTTGATATCAAGTTTCCAGAGGAGTATCATGCTAAGGAGCTCGCCGGAAAAGGCGCTCATTTTATAGTTAAAATGCAGCAGGTTCAAGAGGTAGAGCTTCCGGAATTAAATAACGATTTTGCAAAGCAGGTGGGGCCATTTGACACCATCGCAAAACTTAATAAGGACATTGAAGATAATTTGTCGGCTGCTAAAAAAGAAGAAAACAAAAGAAAAGCAGAGCAGGAACTCTTAGAAAAGATAATTGCCAAAGCCAAAATGGAGATTCCAAAAGATTTGGTGGCCCAGGAAACAGAAGGGATGATTAAGGATATGGAATCAAACTTTTCTTATCGTGGGACCTCTTTGGACGATTATTTAGAAAGTGTTAAAAAAACCAGAGACGATCTTAAAAAAGAGCTAAAGGGTGAAGCCGAAAAAAGAGTAAAAATTGGCTTAGTTCTTTCTCAGATTTCAAAAGAAGAAGGTATCATGGTGACAGATGCTGAAATAGAGGCCGAAGTTGATAAAAGAATTACTGGACTTCCAAATGCGAGTGAGTTTAGAGAAAAATATATGACTCCGGAAAATAAGAGAGATATTGAACTCCAGCTCTTTACCAGAAAGACGATTGACCGATTGTTTAAATATGCGATGAAGTAATAAATTCTAAAGCGATGATATGTTCAATCTAAAAAGTAGTTCTTTAAATGTCAAATTACAAAATCCAAATGACAAATGAATGCCAAATGCGTAAAGGTCAAATTCATAAATTTTGGCATTTGATATTAGGATTTGGTTTGACATTTGGGCTTTGACATTTGACATTATGGTTGTTAAGTTAATGATAGTTGATTGGTTAATCGATTTCTATATATCAAATAATGGGGGTATAATTTATGGATCAAATAAGAAATCAAATCCTAGTTCCTACTGTCGTAGAAAAGACTAGTATCGGCGAGAGGGCTTACGACATTTATTCCAGGCTTTTAAAGGACCGGATTGTTTTTCTGGGTACACCGATAGATGACAATGTGGCAAACTTAATAATTGCCCAGTTGTTATTTTTAGAAAGCGAAGATCCGGAAAAGGACATTTTTCTTTATATAAACAGTCCGGGCGGATCAGTTTACTCCGGAATGGCGATCTATGACACGATTAACTACCTTAAATGCGACGTAAATACTATTTGCGTTGGTCTTGCGGCATCTATGGGGGCTTTCCTTTTAGCTGCCGGAACCAAAGGCAAGAGATATTCGCTGCCGAATTCGAAAATGCTAATTCATCAGGTTCATATCCCTGGCGGCATCGGCGGCCAGGCTACCGATATCGAAATCCACGCCAAAGAGATACTAAAAGTTAAAGAGCAGATGAATAGGATTCTTTCCGAACACACCGGCCAATCCATAGATAAGGTTTCTAAAGATACGGAACGCGATTTCTATATGAATGCCGAGGAAGCCAAAAAATACGGTTTAATTGATGAAGTAATAACAAAGAGAAAGTAACAATAGAAATTTCTAATTAGAAATTAGAAATTTAGTTAAATATTTCAACGAAATGAGGTGAAAATGTTATCAAAAGAGTCTCTAGAATTTTTTAAACAACTAGTCGAAGCCCCTAGTCCTTCCGGTTTCGAACAGCCGGCAGCCCGGGTTTTTAGAGAGTATGTTTCTGAGTTTGCAAGTGAAGTAAAAACTGATGTTATGGGCAACTCTATTGCGGTCTTAAACAAGGATGCGGAAGTTAGAGTGATGCTCGATGCCCATATAGACCAGATCGGCATGATTGCAAGATTCGTGAATGATCAAGGCCTTATATATGTAAATGCTATCGGTGGTCTAAATATTCTTACTCTTCCGGGAACTAGGATGTATATTCATTCCGAAAAGGGTAGAGTTTTGGGTGTTGTCGGTCGGAAAGCAATCCATCAGATGGAAGAGGAAGAAAAGAAAGCTGTGCCAAAACTCGAGGATATTTGGATAGATATCGGAGCTAAGGATAAAAAAGATGCTTTAGATAAGATCTCTATCGGTGATCCCATCACTTTTGAAGCGTCGTTTGAGCATCTCGAAAATAACCGAGTGGTTTCAGCTGGTTTTGATGATAAAATGGGCGTGCTCATCGTTGCTGAAACCCTTAAAGCTTTAAGTAAAGAAAAATTAGAAGTTGCTGTTTATGGCGTGGCTGCGGTTCAGGAGGAAGTTGGTCTTCGAGGTACTAAGACGGCGGCTTATGGTATAAACCCGCAAGTTGGAATTGCTGTGGAGGTAAACTTTGCCAATGATTATCCGGGCGTAAACAAACAAAAGTGGGGCGAGACTGATCTCGGAAAAGGGCCTACCGTTACCAGTGGTCCGAATATCAATCCTAAACTTCGTGAGATTATTACTAAGGCAGCCCAAGATAAAAAAATTCCTTACCAAGACGATGCTCAGGGAGCTTCAACTTCAACGGATGCTAATCTGATGCAGGTAAATAAAGTTGGAATGGCCACGGCTTTGGTTTCGGTTCCACTTCGATATATGCACACTCAAAATGAAATTATTTCTCTTGATGATATTGAAAATTGTATTAAATTGTTAGTAGAATCCATAAAGAACATAAAAGCGGACACTTCTTTTATACCGGAATAAGAGTTAACCCTGATGTCAAATCTCAAAATCACAATTTTAAATCTTAAAACCTACTGTAGTCTAATATATGAATAAATTAGTCTTATTTGACATAGATAAAACCTTAATTGAAAGCTCTAAAATTAAAGATGAGATTGTTTTTCCGGAAGCATTTCGGAGAGTTTTTGATGTTGAGGCTAGTATTTTTGAAATCAACCCACATGGAATGACCGATCAGCAAATTATAATTGAGATTCTAAAAAGAAAAGGGATTGATGAGGCAACAATACTATCAAAAATGGATCTTTTTATTACGGTCATGAAAAAATTGTACGAAAAACATAAGCCAGAAGACCATGTGGCTCTTTTAGCTGGTGTTAAAGAATTGCTCGAGGCATTAGAAAGAAGTGACATTTTAATTGGGTTGGTTACCGGCAATTTAGAAACAATAGCAAGAGGAAAGCTAGAAGCCGTTGGGATAAACCAATATTTCAAAATTGGTGGTTTCGGAGAAGACAGCATAAATAGAATTGATTTAGTAGAATATGCCATAAGAAGGGCAAAAGAAAGCTTTGGATTTAAACAAAGCGATAATGTTTATTTGATTGGTGATGCGCCACAAGATATAGCTGCGGGTAAAGAATCTGGAATAAAGACTATCGGAGTGACAACAGGAATTTATTCTAAAGAAGACCTAGAAAAAGTGGGTGCGGATTTTATAGTTGGTAATCTAACACACTTGGCGCAGATACTAGAGATAATTCAACAATAACAATAAAAGCTGTTAACTGTTTACTGTTATCTGTTAATTGTCTTATAATAAACTAATGGAACGACTTATAATCTTTGGTCTTGCAACTGGTATTGCCAACTTTGCTTATGTAATCTTAGGCTTTGGAAGCACTTTTTTGGCCTTGCCTGTACTTACTTATTCTTGGGATCTAAAAATCATTGTGCCGGTTTTAATTATGCTTTCTATGACCGTTACTATTCCGTTGCTTATCTCAGAACGAGAACATGTTGATGCGGCGGAGCTAGGACACATCCTGATGCCTATTTTACCTGGAATCCCTATTGGTCTTTTGATTTTCAATTATGGCTCGTCTGACCTTTTAAAAAAAGTTTTTGGTGCTCTAATACTGTTATGGGTCTTAAAGACATTTTTTATTGATAAAAAAAATCATGTCATAAGTAGTAGGATGGCGCTTATTTTTTCCTTTATCGGTGGGATTGCTTATGGGGCCTTATCTTCCGGAGGGCCATTTTTCGCGGCGGCCACAAAATCTCTGGTTACTAACAAAAAAAGTTTTAGATCGCTTCTTCTTACGGCCTGGCTTTTTACGGATAGTATTTGGCTTATAAACTATTTTTTTATAGCTGGTAATTCGTTAAAGCCACTGCTCCAGCCTTTTCTATTTAGTTTGCCATTTGCCCTAGTTGCGCTGTATTTAGGAAATTATTTTCATAACCGAATCAATCAAAAGGTATTTTTTAAGATAGTAAATGTGATGATACTTATTGCTGGAATTTCATTGATTTTGTAATTGATAGCCTTCACACATCATGCTCTAATCTTTAAATTTTGGCCCCTAACCTAGACATTACGCTTTTTGTGCGGTCGCACAAAAAGCGTAATGTTGTTCAAGAGCCGAAGGGGGCAAGTTGCGTGTATTATTTGTGTGTAATTTAAGATTGGAATACAAAGGTTTAAAAAGAAAAACCATGCAGGTGGGCGGGAAATGTGTATGATGAGCCTGCATGGCAAAAAGAGAAGGCGAGGGACTGGATGGCTGACCGGTGGCGGGGACCCTTAAACGGATGTTTAATTTTAACAGAGTTGTTTGTGCAGCATATAATTCACAACCGAGTGGTGGTGAATAAGGTCGGATGTTCAAGCAAAAACTTGATTCGACACAAAGGAACTCTGCAAATAACCGGTTAACCTATCTTCTGATCTGGACGGCGAAGGTGCGTCTAGGTATAATAACCTAGCTCCGATGACAAAAGTCATACGCGGGTATTGCTAACTGCCGAGTGATCTTTTGATAATGTCCAGCCCCTGCCTCTTCTCGGCAAGAATATCATAAAAGTAGGAATAATTCAAAAAAGAATTCTGGGTGAGTTCTGGATTCCCGATCAACGGATTATATTTTTTAATGGTATAGTCGGGAATGACTTTTTTGAAATTCAATATTTCCTATTAACCCATCAGCCAATTAGTTTACTTTTTTCCTAAATTTCCTGTTGTTTTTTCTTATTCGTTTGTTAAAATAGTGCTAGGACTCACATACAATTAAAAGGCTTTATATTTAAAGCCCTAGAAGAAAAGATTAACTTTGGTGCATGTTACAAATAAATTATTTTTAGTGTTAAAAAATATTGACAAAGGTATCAATTTTTGATACTCTTTTTTTAAGTTTTGTAAAGTTCTATCCAAATCAACTTTGAAAAACAAGCGAATAAACAATTAGTTTTAATATAAATTAAGCCTTTTAAGAAGGAGTCCATTTTTTATGTCAAAAAAGACCTCTCTTTCTCTTCTTGGGGCGAGCTCACAACGGAAGTATCTAGGAAAGTCTCAAGAAGTTTTAGCATTGCCGAATTTAATCGAGATTCAGAGAAACTCTTATGATTGGTTTCTAAAGAAGGGTTTAAGAGAACTCTTAGACGAAATTAATCCAATCGAGGATTTTACTGGAAAAGCGTTGGAGCTTAGTTTTGGTGATTATTACTTAGAAGAGCCTAAGTACACCGAAAGACAAGCCAAAGAAAAGAATGCAACTTACGAAGCTTCTTTAAAAGTAAAAGCAGAACTTAAAAACAAAATCACCGGACGTGTTAGAGAACAAGAAATCTATCTTGGTGATTTTCCAATCATGACTACCCGAGGTTCCTTTGTTATTAATGGTGTCGAAAGAGTCGTGGTAACCCAGTTGGTAAGGTCAGCTGGAGCTTTCTTTAATTCTGAATCCATCGGCGGCGAAGAATACTTCGGCGCTAAAATAATTCCAAATCGCGGTGCTTGGCTAGAAATAGAAACCAGCCCGCAAAACATCATTTCGGTAAAAATCGACCGAAAAAGAAAAATTCCTATTACTACATTACTCAGAGCTTTTGGTTTTTCTTCGAATGAAGAAATCAAAAAAGCTTTTGCTGATGTAAATACGAACAAAGACAGAGACTACATTACATCTACTTTAGATAAAGATCCGGCTGCCAATCAGTCCGAAGCTTACGTAGAAGTATATAAAAGAATTAGGCCGGGTGATTTAGCGACAGTGGAAAACGCCAGAAGCCTTATTGACGCCATGTTTAAAGACTTTAAGCGATATGATCTATCCCGAGTTGGTAGATACAAGCTAAATAAAAGACTTGGACTCGACGTTTCTAACGATAAAGAAAATTGGGTTCTAAGACCGGAAGATTTAGTAGAAATCATAAGAGAAGTCATAAGACTAAATAATGGTATTGGTAAAGCTGATGATATCGATCACTTAGGGAATAGAAGACTTCGAGCAGTTGGCGAGCTTATTCAACAACGATTCAGAGTTGGTCTGCTTCGAATGGAAAGAATTATAAAAGACAGAATGTCGATTATCGATCCAAACGCTGTAACTCCAGCTCAGCTAATTAATAATCGTCCGGTAATGGCATCCCTTAGAGAATTCTTTGCTTCGTCTCAGCTTTCTCAGTTTGCTGATCAAACAAACCCGCTTGCCGAATTGGTACACAAAAGAAGATTATCGGCTATGGGTCCTGGCGGACTTTCTAGAGAAAGAGCCGGATTCGAGGTCAGGGACGTTCACCGAACTCACTATTCTAGAATTTGCCCGATTGAAACTCCGGAAGGTCCAAACATTGGTTTGGTAAACTCCCTCGCTTCTTATACTAAGATTAACGAATACGGTTTTATGGTAGCTCCTTACAGAAAGGTTTTAACCACCGTTCAAAATAATCCAGCTGAACTTGCCGGTAAAATCATCGCAGAAGACATCGAAGACGCTAAGGGCAAGGTAATGGCCAAAGCCGGCGAAGAAGTTTCTAAAGAAACAGCCGAAAAAATTGGAAAGCTCGATAAAAAGACTGTTAAGATTAAGCCTTTAGTTAAAAAAGAAGTTGTTTATCTTGATGCTTATGATGATGAAAGATACATCAATGCGCAAGCAACAACAAAGCTTGATGAAAAAGGTTATATTATTGAAGACAGAGTTTCGGCTCGGGTTCACGGTCAGGCCGGTGAAGAATTTGCTTACAATATCGACTATATGGACGTTTCCTCAAAACAGATCGTTTCTGTTGCTGCATCTTTGATTCCATTTTTGGAGCATGATGATGCTGCCAGAGCTTTGATGGGTGCTAACATGCAACGTCAGGCTGTCGCTTTAATTAAGCCCGATTCTCCAATTGTTGGAACTGGTGTAGAGCAAAAAGTAGCTGAGGATTCTGGCCACTGTATCTATGCCGAAAGAGACGGTGTGGTTACATCAGTTTCTGCCTCTCAGATCGGTGTTACTTATAATGACGGTGAAGAAAAGACTTATCTATTAAATAAGTTTGTCGGTTCGAACCAAGATACTTCTATAAACCAGAGAGCTGTCGCCGAAAATGGTGATGAGGTTAAAAAAGGCGATCTTTTGGTAGATGGTCCTTCGATTCAAGCAGGCGAGCTTGCTCTTGGTCAGAACGTTCTAGTGGCTTATATGTCATGGGGCGGAGCCAACTATGAAGACGCGATCATTATTTCCGAAAGACTTGTAAAAGATGATGTTTATACTTCGGTTCATATCGAAAAATTTACGATGGATATCCGAGACACTAAACTCGGTCCAGAAGTAATTACAAGAGATATCCCAAATGTCGGCGAGGAAGCCTTAAGAGACTTGGACGAAGACGGAATTGTTAGAATCGGGGCTCAAGTAACTTCCGGAGACATCTTGGTTGGTAAAATTACACCGAAAGGCGAGACTGAGCTAACCGCAGAAGAGAGACTCCTAAGAGCTATCTTTGGAGAGAAGGCTAGAGACGTAAAAGATACGTCCTTAAGGCTTCCGACTGGTGAGCACGGTAAGATTATTGGCATCACAATATTCGCTAGAGATAAAGGAGACGAGCTTCCCGCTGGCGTTATTAAGAGAATAGAAGTTTCTGTTGCTCAAATGCGAAAAATTTCAGTAGGCGATAAGATGGCTGGACGACACGGTAACAAAGGTGTTATTTCTAAAGTTCTTCCGGTTGCCGATATGCCATACCTAGAAGATGGTACGCCAATCGACATCATTCTCTCGCCATTAGGCATCGTTTCCAGAATGAACTTGGGTCAGATTTTAGAGACCCATCTTGGTTGGGCCGCTTCCAGGCTTGGCGAGAAAATTGCCACGCCGGTATTTGAAGGTGCCACTATAGAAATCGTTCAAGAATATCTAAAAAAGGCTGGTCTTCCGGTAGAAGGAAAAGTTACTCTATATAACGGCCGAACCGGTGAACCATTCAAAGAGAAAATCACTGTTGGTAAAAAATACATGCTAAAGCTTAGCCACTTAGTTGAAGATAAAATGCACGCTAGATCAACCGGGCCATACGCAATGGTTACACAGCAGCCTCTTGGTGGTAAAGCTCAGATGGGCGGACAGAGATTTGGAGAGATGGAAGTTTGGGCGCTTGAGGCTTACGGTGCTGCTCATACTCTTCAGGAAATTCTAACTATAAAATCAGATGATGTTATAGGTAGGTCTAAGGCTTACGAAGCAATTATTAAAGGTGAAGAAATCAAAGAGCCTAGAGTTCCAGAATCTTTTAACGTTTTGGTTAAAGAATTGCAAGCTCTTGGGCTTTCGGTAGAATTACTTGATACCGAAAAACCAAAAGCGAAGGTAATGGATGCTGATGATGTAATCGAAAAAGGTTATGAGGACGAGGCAAAATCGATAGAGAGTCCAAAACTTTTGGAGGCAGAATCAGAATCAGCTGCCGCCGAAGGCCTGCCGATTGTTGATACATCGAATTTAAGCGAAATTGATGACTTCGAAGCTTTAGATGAGGCTGCGGAATCCGAAGCTTCCTATGATAATGAAGTATCCGCCATAGGCGGATCGTCCTCTGGACGAGAAGAGGAGGTTGAATAATGACTGATAGAACTATTTTCGACGCAGTTAGGCTATCGATTGCTTCTCCAGAAAACATTTTGGATTGGTCTCATGGAGAAGTAACGAAGCCGGAAACTATAAACTATAGAACTCAGAAACCGGAAAAAGACGGTTTGTTCTGTGAAAGAATTTTTGGTCCCACTAAGGACTGGGAATGTTATTGTGGAAAGTACAAGAGAATTCGATATAAAGGTGTGATTTGCGATAAGTGTGGTGTGGAAGTAACCAGATCGATTGTAAGAAGAGAAAGAATGGGCCACATTAAACTGGCGGTTCCGGTAACTCATATTTGGTTTTTAAGAGGAGTGCCATCATCTATTGGAACTGCGCTAGACATGGGCGTTAAAGACATCGAAAAAATCGTCTATTTTGCAAGTTATGTTGTAATCCGAGTAGATGAAGAAGCAAAACACAGAGTTCTTGCATCTTTAGAAGAAGAATTTAAAACGAAAAAAGAAGAAATTACTAAAAATGCCGGTGAAAAGTCTGAAGAAGAATTAGGAGCTCAGGCCACTAATCTCGAATCAATCCGAGATACCGCCAAAGAGGAAATAGAATCTTTGGAACCAGGCCAACTTCTAAACGAAATTAAGTATCGAGAATTATCCATGAAGTATGGTGAAGTTTTTAGGGCCGGAATGGGCGCCGAAGCCATTTTAGAACTTCTTAAAGGTATTAATTTTAAAAAGATTATCGATGAACTTATAGAAGAAGTTGATGCCACCCAGGGCCAAAGAAAGAAAAAGGCTTTAAGAAGATTAAAACTTTTAGAGGGAATGGTTGGTGCTGAAATTAAGCCGGAATGGATGGTGTTATCTGTTTTACCAGTTATTCCGCCAGATCTAAGGCCAATGGTTCAGCTTGATGGCGGCCGATATGCAACATCAGACCTTAACGATCTATACAGAAGAGTTATTAACAGAAATAATCGACTTCGAAAATTAATCGACATAGATGCGCCGGAAATCATATGTCGAAACGAAAAAAGAATGCTTCAGGAAGCAGTGGACGCCTTAATTGATAACTCGGCTAGAAGAGAAAAAGCGGTAGCTTCAACTGGCGCTAGAAGAAAATTAAGGTCTTTAGCCGACATGCTTAAAGGTAAACAGGGCCGATTCAGACAAAATTTACTTGGTAAGCGTGTTGATTATTCCGGACGTTCCGTTATCGTTGTAGGTCCGGATCTAAGGCTTCACCAGTGCGGTCTTCCAAAAATGATGGCCTTGGAACTCTTTAAACCATTTGTGATCTCCAGACTTATTGCTGAGGGATATGCCCATAACGTAAAAAGCGCGTCAAGGATGATAGAAAAAAAACGAAATGAAGTTTGGGACGCTTTAGAAGAAGTAATTAAAGAAAAATATGTTCTTCTAAATCGAGCTCCAACCCTTCACCGTCTTGGTATTCAGGCTTTTCAACCGGTTCTTATCGAAGGTAAGGCCATTAGAATTCATCCATTGGTAACAACCGCTTTTAACGCAGACTTCGACGGTGACCAAATGGCGGTTCACGTTCCTTTATCCAGAGCTGCTCAAGAAGAAGCCAGAAACATCATGTTATCTGCTAACAACCTTTTAAAGCCGGCTGCTGGTGAACCGGTAGTAAAACCAACCCAAGACATGGTTATGGGTTGCTACTACTTAACGATGGATAGAGAAAGCGGCAAGGGTGATGGCAAGGTGTTTATGGATGCAGACGAAGTTATGATGGCATATCAGCTTTCCGTAGTCGATCTAAACGCCAAAATTAAGGTAAGAAATGATGGTAAGCTAATAGACACCACTGTTGGCCGTGTCATATTTAACCAGATCGTGCCAAAAGAACTTGGCTATATAAATGATGTTCTAGATAGTAAAACTCTAGGTAAATTGGTAGCCAAATCTTACAAAGAAATCGGAAAAGAAGTTACAGCCAAATTTGTAGACAAAATTAAGGACCTTGGATTTGAGTATTCTATGGCTTCCGGACTTTCGATGGCTGTATCCGATGTCGTAACACCTCCAGCCAAGAAAAAAATCATAGACGAGGCAGAACTTAAAGTAACCGAAATTCAAAAGCAGTTTCAAAGAGGTCTTATTACCGAACAAGAAAGATACGAAAAAACTGTTGAGCTTTGGGAAAAGGTAAAAAATGAAGTTCAGGGTGCGATGAGAGATAATCTTGATCCTTATACAAGCATTGCGATTATGGTGAACTCCGGTGCTCGCGGTAAAGTCGACCAGTTAACCCAGATGGCTGGTATGAAAGGTGCGGTGGTTTCTCCGACTGGCGAGATTATCGAACTTCCGGTTAGATCAAACTACAAAGAAGGTCTTACCGTGCTCGAGTACTTTATCTCTACCCATGGTGCTAGAAAAGGTCTTTCCGACGTGGCTCTTAGAACTTCGGACTCAGGTTATCTAACCAGAAGATTAGTTGATGTTTCTCAGGACGTAATTATTACCGAACTTGATTGTAAAGACAAAGACGGCATTACGATTTACAAAAAGAGTGCCAAGGCAATTGGCGAATCATTTGCAGATAGAGTCAGAGGAAGAGTTATCTTAAAGAAAGTTATTGATCCGGAAACCGGCGAGGTTATTGCAAAAGAAGGCGAAGTAGTGAGCGAAGAAAAAGCCGCAGAAATCGAAGCTTCTAATGTTCAATCAGTGGGTATCAGAGCAGTTCTTACTTGCCGAACCAGATGGGGAATTTGTCAGCAGTGTTACGGCACAAACTTGGCTACCGGCGAACCGGTAAAGCTAGGTGAGGCAGTTGGTATTATGGCCGCTCAGTCTATTGGTGAGCCCGGTACACAGCTTACTATGAGAACCTTCCACACTGGTGGCGTAGCTGGTCTTGACATCACTCAGGGTCTCCCTCGAGTAGAAGAATTGTTCGAAGCCAGAAATCCAAAAGGTGAAGCTGTGTTATCCGAAATCGAAGGTAAAGTACAAATTAAAGACACCGAACATAAACGAACCATCAGAATCATTTCTGATATTACCGAAGAAGATGAATACGAGATTAAAGGTCTTGATGTTGAGATCAAAAATGGCGAACAGGTTCAGGCCGGGCAAGTCCTTATTACAAAAGGTGGCAAGAAGCCGGTTAAGGCTAAAAATGCCGGAAAAGCTAAGGTTATTCAAGAGAAAATTATTGTCGAAAGGGAGCCGGAAGCTAAAGAATACGAAATTCCTCTTCAGACTGGTATGCGAGTAGAAGACGGCGAGAAAGTCGAAAAAGGCCAGCAGCTTACTGAGGGTTCCTGGAATCTTCAGAATGCCTTAAAGCTTCTTGGAGAAAGAGCTGTTGAAGAATACATTATTGCCGAAGTAAAACAGATTTATGCTTCTCAAGGCCAGTCTATTAACGACCGTCACATTGAGATCATCGTAAGACAGATGTTTTCTAGATATCAGATTGAAGATGCTGGGGATACCGATTTTACTTCCGGTCAGATTGTATCAAAGTTTGCTTTCGAAAAAGAAAACGCAGGGGCTACTCAAAAGAAAGGCAACAAGCCGGCAACAGCCGAAAAACTGCTCCTTTCTATTACCAAGGTTTCTCTTTCCACAGACTCATTCCTATCGGCGGCATCATTTCAGGAAACCTCCAGGGTACTTATCGAAGCCGCTACCAGAGGTAAAATAGACGAGCTACGAGGCTTAAAAGAAAACGTGATCATTGGAAAACTAATTCCGGTTGGAACAGGGTTTAGACATAGGAAATATTAAATAAATGTCTAATTTCTAATCTACCTAATTGATCTAATAAATTCCCAAGCACCAATGACAAAATGACTAAATTTTTCCCTCTCCCTTAATGGGAGAGGGTTGGGGCGAGGGTGGTAAATTAGAGATTTAGAAATTGAGATTTGATTAGAAATTAGTAATTAGAGCAATTAGAAATTTATCCAATAGTCAAAATCTTTGACTGTCAACAAAAATCATGGTATACTTATTCAGTAAAATTTCATTCTAGAGGAGATATTTAATGCCAACAATTTCACAGTTAATCAGAAAACCAAGAAAAAGGGTTATAAAGAAGTCAAAGACTCCTGCTTTGGCGAAGTCTACAAATGCGCTAAAAAATAGGTCAAAAGAAGTGCATTCTCCCTTTAAGAGAGGTGTTGCGCTTAAAGTTTCAACAACCACTCCTAAAAAACCAAACTCAGCCTTAAGAAAAATCGCAAGAGTGAGACTAACTAATGGTATGGAAGTGACTGCTTATATTCCAGGAATCGGCCACAATTTACAGGAACACTCTGTGGTCTTAATTCGAGGTGGAAGAGTAAAAGATCTTCCGGGTGTGAGATATCACATTGTCAGAGGCGCCTTGGACACTGCTGGTGTTTCAAAGCGAGGACAAGGTCGGTCTAAATACGGTGCTAAGAAAGCTTAAAAGAGAACAGGGATCAAGGATCATAGAACAAAAAGTTTCCTTGTTCATTGATCACTAACGACGAAGGAGTTATATATGCCAAGAGATCCAAGAAAAGTAGAAAAAAGAGAAATTTTGCCAGACCTAAAATACAATAGTATTTTAGTTACTAAATTTGCCCAAAAAATGATGTGGGATGGCAAAAAGAATTTAGCTTATAATCTTTTATACAAGGCTTTAGATATTGTTGGTGAAAAGACGAAGAAAAGTCCTTTAGAAGTTTTTGAGGCTGCAATAAAAAATGCTTCCCCGGTTTTAGAGGTAAAATCCAGAAGAATCGGCGGGGCCACATATCAAGTTCCAATAGAAGTTAGAAATCCAAGAAGATTATCTCTTGCAATTAGATGGATTTTAGCTGCTGCCAGGGCTAGAAAAGGCATGTCTTTTGACAAGGCTTTAGCTGGAGAACTTCTAGATACTTATAACGGCGTCGGCACAACCATCAAGAAGAAGGAAGATACTCACAAGATGGCTGAAGCAAACAGGGCGTTTGCGCATTTGGCTAGATATTAATAGAATGTCTAATTTCTAATTAACCTAATTGACCTAATAAAATCCCAATGACAAAATGACCAATGTCAAAGGAAAAATTTTAGACATTATACATTTAGAAATTGGGGTTTTATTATAAATTAGAAATTAGATCAATTAGGAATTTATTATTTAAATTTACGAATTTAGGGAGATTTATGGCTAGAGAATACAGTTTAGAGAATACTAGAAACATTGGCATTATTGCCCACATTGACGCCGGTAAAACGACGGTTACTGAGGGTATTTTGTATATTACCGGAAGAACTCACAAAATTGGTGAAGTTCATCAGGGCGAAGCTACCATGGACTGGATGGAGCAGGAACGAGAAAGAGGTATTACTATTACCTCGGCTGCTACCACCTGTTTTTGGAAAGGCAAAAGAATTAATATCATCGACACCCCGGGTCACGTAGACTTTACCGTAGAAGTAGAACGGTCTTTAAGAGTTCTTGACGGTGCGGCGGTTATTTTCGACGGCAAGATGGGTGTTGAGCCTCAATCCGAAACAGTATGGAGACAGGCTGACAAATATCACGTTCCGCGAATTTGTTTTATCAATAAAATCAACCAGACCGGCGGCGATTTTTATAAGTCCCTGGATTCCATAAGAGACAGATTAAGTCCTAACGCTTTTGCTCTTCAGTTGCCAATCGGTTTCGAGCAGGGAATTAACGGCGCCATCGACTTGGTTTCCATGAAGGCCTACGTTTACGACGACTACAAGGATAAAACATTAAAAGAGAGTGATATTCCCGCGGACATGAAGGAGAAAGCCGAAAAATATCGTAACGAACTATTAGAAAAGGCTATTGAGGCCGATGACGCTTTAATGGAAAAATATCTGGGCGGCGAAGAGATCACCAGCGCAGAATTTGCCGAAGCGATTCGAAAATCAGTTCTTAAGGGCGACTTTTTTCCGGTGCTCGGCGGCGATGGGCGAGGTGTGGTTGTCGAGATGCTTCTTGACGCTATCATTAGCTACTTGCCAAATCCGTTAGATGTCCCGGCAGTTAAGGGAACTCATCCGAAAACTGGGGAAGAAATGGAGCGAACAGCTTCTGACTCCGAGCCGTTTTCAGCATTGGCTTTTAAGATTGCGGCCGATCCGTTTGTCGGGAAGCTTGCTTTCTTTAGAGTTTATTCGGGTAATATAAAATCCGGCTCCTATATTCTAAACGCAACAACCGGAGACAAGGAAAGAATCGGCCGGATCATTAGACTTCACGCTAACCAGAGGGAAGAAGTGCCCCAAGTTTTTGCCGGCGAGATTGCTGCGGCAGTGGGGCTTAAGGGCACAACTACGGGCGACACTCTTTGCGATGTGGACAAGCCGATTGTCTTAGAAAAAATCGTATTTCCGGAGCCGGTTATTTCGGTGGCTATCGAGCCTAAGACCAAGGCAGACCAGGAAAAAATGGGAATCGCATTATCTCGTCTTGCAGAAGAAGACCCAACTTTTAGAGTTAAAACTAACGAAGAAACAGCACAGACTATTATCGAAGGTATGGGCGAGCTTCACTTAGAAATCATCGTTGACCGAATGAAGCGGGAATTTAAAGTAGAGGCCAATGTTGGCAAACCCCAGGTGGCTTACAAAGAAACCGTCAAGAAAAGTACCAAGATCGAAGGTAAATTCATCAGGCAGTCCGGCGGTAGAGGCCAGTACGGCCATGTTTGGCTCGAGATCGAACCGAACGAGTCCGGCAAAGGCTATGAATTTATTAATAAAATTGTCGGCGGCACTATTCCCAAGGAATACATTAATCCGGTAGAGCAGGGCATAAGGGAAGCTATGGGGAACGGTGTTATTGCCGGCTATCCGGTAGTAGACGTTAAAGCGACGCTATACGATGGTTCCTTCCACGAAGTTGACTCTTCCGAAATGGCCTTTAAGATTGCCGGTTCCATGGCCCTCCAGGCCGGTGTAAAACAGGCCGATCCTATTATATTAGAGCCTATTATGAAGGTAGAAGTTACCACACCGGAAGAATTCATGGGTGACGTGATGGGCGACTTAAATTCTAAGCGCGGCAGAATCCAGAAGATGGATGAACGGGCGGGGGTAAAGGTAGTTGATGCTCATGTGCCTCTAGCCGAGATGTTCGGCTACGCGACAACCTTAAGATCAATGTCCCAAGGACGTGCCGCTTACACCATGGAATTCGATCATTACGAAGAAGTACCGCGAAACGTAACCGAAGAGATTATCGGCAAGAGAACAGCAGCTAAATAGAATTAATAAGCAATAAACAATCGAACAATAAACAAAAAAGCCTCAGTGATGGGGCTTTTTTTATTCTCTCTCCCTTGAGGCTAGAGGGTTGGGGTGAGGGGTCACTCTAAGGAGGCTTTGCGACAAAGCAATCTCATCCTCTTTCTTCGTCATTCCCGCGAAGGCGGGAATCTAGTATTAAAGGGTCGCTCTCTTCCGAGGGTGCGACCCTTTTTGGGGAAAAATGCCTACAAAAAGCCAAAATTTTTAAATAAACAATCAATTATCTAGAAAACTATTGACAAAAATGAAAAATATGATATACTTTCAAACATAAATTGTTGTTTAATAAACAGTTTTTGGAAAGAGTGCGCTGATTTTAATCAAAGTGCTGAAGGTGGCATGATGAGGTGCTTTGATGGCGGATCGCTTGGCATGGTCGCACAAGACCAGGGAAACTAATGCCTTTGGCCCTTTCCGCCTCGTGCGACCCCACTTTTTGGCGCTAGTGCCAGTATTGAGGGTCGATGAGCAGGGATGTGCTTCAAGAGGAAGACTCTTTCCAAATATTTTCGAGGCCGGTGATCGGTGCTGAGGTTGGCGCAAAGCGCATAAAAAACAATCTTCTACACTACACCGGCTTCACTCGTTTTAGACCAAAACAGAGACCAAGAGGTCTTTTTTTATACTAAATACCAGATACAAAATACTAGATACTGAACCTTTTGTGCATTATTCCAAAACTAACTCTTCAACCGCTTGGTGATTTGTATTAATAGGTGCTGATTCTCGCTCTAAATAGGTAGATAATATAGCCAATCTACCAAATGTATTAAGGGGGGTATTTTTAAAAAGGACAAGCAACTTGTCCTTTTTAAATGTTTATTAAAAAGAATGTGATCCTTTTATTTGGGCGAGTAAATGTTTAAAAAAATAGAATCGGCCTCAGACAAAAGACATCTGAGGCCGAAGCCTTCGAAACTTACGTGCAGAAAGGAGGTTATGAAACCTTGCGCTTGATTTTCTGATTGTGTCTGTAGTCTGCCTCTCGGTAGGCGTATGCGGCATTTCTCACGGCATTATCTTCATGGTCGTACATGAGCTCGTCGATGGACTTAGGGTTGCCTAATCCGTAAGGTAGTCCAAAGATATAAGAAGAGCAAAACGCATCCTCTATACCCTTTTTGACGCTTTTGCAATTTTTAGCAGATAGACTTTTAGTGTCGATATCTTTGGCTTGGCCCAGACTACAGGCAATGGTAGCTGCTCCTTCGACGACATGGTTTTGTCCCATGATTTGCTCCGCTAGAAATTCCTTTGGCCAATTCACTTTTGTTATGTAGAAAAACATGTTTGCCGGAAAGTACTCTCGCGCCGGCCGCGCTATTCTGTAGCTGTGGATGTAATCGATGATCGGGAATAACTCCCATGGCTTGTACTCTTTGCACAGCTTTTTCGAACACCGTCCAATTGCTTTTTGTGCCTCGACAATGACGGTTTCGTGGTCGTTAGGATTCAGACTCTCGATAATGAGCTCGCAGAGCTCAGGTGTTACTTCGATGTCTGAATCAGTTGTGCCAAGCTCTCGGTACAAAGATCGCTTGATTCTCGGTTCTTGGTCGTGATCCGAGAGATCTTTGGCAAGTCTATTATACCTGCCCCATTCCAATGTATTCTTGATCCCCATTTCTACCACTTCCTTTCATCTCTGGGCTGACAACCGGTGCCAGCATGTGAAGGTTCCTGTCTTTTGACAGCCAATAATTATAACATTTCTTATCCCTTGTGTAAAGGGATAAATGCACTTTCTTTACGTTTAGAGGATAGCGAGGGAATAGATTCGTTTGATTGCTAAGAAAAAATACTTGCAAAAAACCCTCAAGTTATGTATACTTTTTCAAGTAGTGGGAGAAGCAATTCGTCCACAGATTATTTTGTAGACTAATTTAAATTTAATTTTCCGCCCAGGGCGGATCGCCCTCCCATGCGGGTCGTATGATCGGGCGAAATAAAAAATCTGCCTGTAGGCAGGCTAATCCAAATAGGAAAGGAAAATATGGCTGAAAAATTTGAAAGAACAAAACCGCACGTCAATGTGGGTACCATTGGCCACGTTGACCACGGTAAAACCACTTTGACTGCTGCTATTACTAACGTGTTGTCTAAAAAAGGCATGGCGCAGGCTCGAGCATTTGCAGACATCGACAATGCTCCGGAAGAAAGAGAGCGAGGAATTACCATCGCTACTTCCCACCAGGAGTATGAAACCGAAAAAAGACACTATGCTCACATCGACTGTCCTGGTCACGCCGACTACGTTAAAAACATGATTACTGGTGCGGCTCAGATGGACGGCGCTATTCTAGTAGTATCCGCTGCTGACGGACCAATGCCACAAACTAGAGAACACATTCTACTTGCAAAGAACGTTGGCGTTCCATACATCGTTGTTTATATGAACAAAGTTGATATGGTTGACGATCCAGAGCTCTTGGATCTTGTTGAAATGGAAATCAGAGAACTTCTTTCTAAATATGAATTTCCTGGCGACGACGTTCCAATCATTAGAGGTTCTGCCCTTAAAGCCTTAGAAGGTGATGCAAATTACACCAAGACTATTGATGAACTGATGGATGCCCTTGACTCATACATCCCAGAACCAAAAAGAGATATCGACAAACCATTCTTAATGGCAGTTGAAGACGTTTTCTCTATTAAGGGAAGAGGCACAGTTGCTACCGGTAGAATTGAAAGAGGAAAAGTTAAGGTTAACGAAGAAGTTGAAATCGTTGGTATTCACCCAACAAGGAAGACTGTTGTAACCGGCGTGGAGATGTTTAGAAAACTGCTTGACGAAGGCGTAGCTGGAGACAATGTTGGTTTACTTCTTAGAGGTATCGAAAAAGACGATATCGAAAGAGGTCAGGTGGCCATTAAGCCGGGTTCAATTACTCCTCATACTGAATTTGAAGGCGAAGTATATATCTTAACCAAAGAGGAAGGTGGACGACACACCCCATTCTTTAAAGGGTATAAACCACAGTTCTATATCCGAACTACCGACGTAACTGGTGAAGTTACACTACCAGACGGCGTAGAAATGGTTATGCCTGGCGATAATATCAAAATGAAAGTTAAACTTATAGCCCCAATTGCTATGGAAGACGGAATGAGATTCGCTATCAGGGAAGGTGGCCGAACCGTTGGCTCTGGAGTAGTAATTAAGGTCATTAAGTAAGAATAGGAAGAAGGAGCAGTACTTTGACAGCCCAAGCAAAACCAACTGAAAAGACAAAACAGAGAATTCGAATTCGTCTTAAGGCTTATGATCATAAGATTATTGATGAATCTGCAAAGCAGATCATCGAAACTGCAGAGCGAACCGGCGCTATTATTGCAGGTCCGGTACCATTGCCAACTCAAAGAAGCGTGGTAACAGTTATCCGCTCTCCACATATCGACAAAAACTCTCGCGAGCAGTTTGAGATGAAAACTCATAAAAGACTAATCGACATTCTAGATCCTGCTCCAAAAACTATCGATTCCTTGATGAATCTAAACCTGCCAGCAGGTGTAGACATCGAAATTAAAATGTAAACTTATAACAAAAACCGCCCAGAGCTAATTAAAGGGCGGTTTTTGAATTTTCAATTATGAATTTCAAATTTTAAATAGATAATCAATCATCAAATTTCAAACGTCTAAACGCTTATTATTAGAGCGAAGACGACAACTATTGGGCTATTAAGTATACCTGAATTTAAGCAGAAAAAGATATCCAATCGGAGTAATTGCAAAGGGAAAGATAAAGGGCAGAAAGAAAAGAAACAATAGAGACAGAATCGCTATCTATTAGCAACATAGATATTGTTGCCAATGGTATTAAGGATGTCAGGTTTAGATTCAGAAGAGCAGTTGAACATTTAGCGAATAGCAAAAAGCTAAAAGATATTCTAGAGAAGATGATGGAGGCAAATCTTGAGTAAGTAAATTTAAAACAAGCTCAACCTTTTGCCTCTATTATTTTAGACAAATAAAAAAGCGGGTCTTTGGGCCCGCTTTTTAGTAAACTATTTATTACTTAGCTGCCGTTTAGCATGCCACCGGTGATCATAGAAACAATTGCAGCGCCCATCATGAAAGCTAGAACAAAGCCAAGAGCAACTACGACAAGTCCGGCAATCATCCATTTTTTCTCTAGAGCTAGGTAAGCCTCTACGTCGGTATATTTTCCGGTCTTCCAAGCAAGTTCATTGCCTTTTACTCCTAGATAGACTGCAAAAGCAATACTTCCCAAAAATCCAATTACAGGAATAAAGATAAGAACTAATCCGGCAAGAGCAAGCCAAACGCTATGGCCAATACCCCAGATCCAGGTTAAGAGGAATGCGCCCCAGTTAAACTTTTTTAATTCTTCCGGCATTGCTTTCGCTTCTGGCTTTGATTCGGTAGCTACTGGAGCTGCTCCGTCATTATTCATTTCTACTGACATTTTCTCTCCTTTTTATTAGTTGGCCATATGCTTGGTTATCAACTAGCAAGCTTCTGGCCAATCATTATTAACTATACTTATATTAAATCATAAGGAGCTGTTTTAGGTCAAATGGTTGCTTTTTTGCGCATTAAAAACTTTCAATTGACTTTTACCCTAAGTTCACATAGAATATGCAGTTGCAAGATTGACAATAAATTGGGGTCCAGATCAGGAAGCGGAGGTAGTAATTGTTATGGAAAGGATTAAGATTATCATTGTAAGACCAGGCGAAGAAGTGTCGAGTGAAGTAAAGGTCAAATCAACTGAAAACTATGATGTTGTAGTGGATTACCTTGATATCGGTAGAAAAGAGTCTTTTATAAATTTCTACATCAAGGACAATAAGACTGCCGATGTTATGAAGAGGTTGCTACAAGGTGCTTATGGTGAGAGTAATAACCCTCGTAGAGATGAGGCTTTAGAAAAGGCGATGCGAAAACAACCAGGTTGGAGTCGTATGATCGTCTTGTTTAAGACGATAGACCGCGAAAAGCTTCTAAGGGATTTAACTCGATCGGAAATCGAGTACGTAGCAATCTAGAATCAGTGTCTTTATGAGGATGGCGGCTTCTTGCCCCGGTTGCTTCCATCCTCATGTTTTTAAGAAGCATGCTATTTCTTTATAATCACAATAACATAACTGGTATCCCAAGATGACGGAATGACTACGATCGTGAGAATTATGTCATTTAATGTATAAATTTCAGGTTTTGATACCCGTTAGTCCATAAGCCAATTAGCCTATTAGCCAATGGCATTTTCTTCTTGACAAATTTAGAGTTTATATATATACTTTTTAAGTCAACATTCATTTAAAAATTGTCCCTGAGATTATTTAGGGAAAAAGGAATTATACAAAAATCGAGTGGAGAGTTGGGATAGTCCCGAATGGGAAACTGCCTAACTGTCCAAATAGTTTTTTTTGTAAAGTAACGGATGTCGCTTTGTTCGAAATCATTCCTCGAACTTCGGGCGAGGGAAGATAAAAGGAAAATATGAAAGCAATATTAGCGAGAAAAATCGGAATGACGAGAGTATTTGATGAGAACGGGAACGTAGTTCCTGTTACTGTTGTTCAGGCAACTCCAAATGTGGTTACGCAAATTAAAACCGCCGAAAAAGACGGTTACAATGCTATCCAGCTAGGTCTAGGCGAAGCTAAAAAGCAGAAAAAACCGCAAGCCGGACATCTAAAACCTTCTAAGTCTAACTCGAGATATTTAAGGGAAGTAACCGAGATAAGCATCGAAGTTGAAGAAGGCGCTGAACCTAAGGAAGTAAAAGTAGGGGACAAAATTTCAGTTGATATCTTTAAGCCCGGTGATAAGATCGTAGTTCAAGGAATTTCCAAAGGTAAAGGCTTTGCCGGTGTAATTAAAAGACACGGATTTAAGAGAGGCCCGATGTCTCACGGTTCACATCATTATAGGGAACCGGGTTCAATCGGCTCGATGTTCCCACAACACGTGTTTAAAGGAACAAAGCTTCCGGGAAGAATGGGAAGCAATCAGGTAACCGTTAAAAATTTAAAAATAGTATCAGTTGATAAAGAAAATAATCTTTTAGCAGTAAGAGGCGCTGTTCCTGGCCCGGCTAAAGGTGTGATTGTAATAAGGGGTTAAGATGAAAGTAGCAGTTTACGATACAAAAGGCACCAAAAAAGAAGATCAGAAATTAAACGATAAAGTTTTTGGATTAGATGTAAATAAGGCACTTCTTTCGGAAGTCGTAATTTTGTTACAATCCAACCTTCGTCAGGGAACTGCCAAAACCAAAGAAAGAGGCGAGATTTCTGGCGGTGGCCGAAAGCCATGGAAACAAAAAGGCACCGGTAGGGCAAGAACAGGCTCTATAAGAAATCCGATTTGGCGTGGCGGTGGTACTGTCTTTGGTCCAACAGGAGAGCAAAATTGGTACAAAAACATTCCGGCCAAAAAAGGCGCTGCAGCCCTCTTAAATGCTTTATCTGCTAAGGCAAAAGACGGTCAAATTGTAGTTTTAAAAGATTTAAACCAAGAGAAGCCAAAGACTAAAGATTTAGCCGAAGTTTTAAATAAGTTAAAGGTAGCTGGCAAAATTTTACTAGTTTTACCAGAAGCCAATGAGATCATTTTTAAAGCTGGAAAAAATATTCCTAATTTAAAAATCGAAGTTGCGAATAATCTTAATACTTTAGAGGTCATGTTAGCCGATACGATCATCTTGGCTAACGGCGCCGAAGATAAGATGGAAAGGTTAGCTAAATAAGATGGATAAGAATACGATTGTAAAACAACCGGTAATTTCTGAAAAATCAATTATCCAGGCCGAAAATGGAGTCTACACTTTTAAGGTCGCAACAAGCACCAATAAAATCGAGGTAAAAGACGCTATTGAAAAGCTATTTAAAGTTAAAGTTACAGATGTGAATATGATTGTTGTAAAAGGAAAAACGAGAAGATTTGGTCGAAAAGGCAAGATGGGTAAAATGGCGGACTGGAAAAAGGCCATTGTTACCTTAAAAGAAGGCGATAAAATCGAGATTATGAAAGGATAAGTCATGCCAGTAAAGAAAGTAAAGCCAACATCAAATGCAAGAAGAGGAATGACAGTTGATACTTTTACGGATATCACCAAGAAGAGTCCGGAAAAGTCTCTTTTGATGCCTTTAAAAAAGAATGCTGGCCGATCTCTCGGAAAGATTACAATTAGACACAGAGGCGGCGGCGCTAAAAGAATGTATAGGCTTATTGATTTTAAGCAATTTGGATATAAAGAAGCAGAAGTTACAGCTATCGAGTATGATCCAAACCGATCAGCAAGAATTGCCCTAATCAGTTTTGATGGCGGTAAAGGCTATATGGTTGCACCTCAGGGTTTAAAGGTTGGCCAGAAACTAGAATTCGGCGACGAGGCAGAACCAAGAACCGGAAATCGAATGTCCATTAAGAAAATTCCAATTGGCACCCAAGTATTTAATGTCGAAATGTATCCAGGCAGAGGAGCTCAGTTAGTAAGATCCGCCGGTGCTTCAGCCCAGATTGTGGGTAGAGAAGAAGGCTTTGTTCATCTAAGGCTTCCATCTGGCGAAATTCGAAAAATAAACGAAAATTCTTGGGCATCGATTGGCAACGTATCTAATCCAGAACATAACATTATAAAAATTGGTAAAGCAGGAAGAAAACGATGGATGGGAATTCGACCTACCGTTAGAGGTAAAGCGATGAACCCAGTAGATCATCCGCATGGTGGCGGTGAAGGCGGAACCGATATCGGTCTCATTCACCCAAAAACTCCATGGGGAGCTCCTGCATTAGGACATAAGACCAGGAGAAAACCTGCTCCTATGGTTATTAGATCTAGGAAGAAAAAGAGGTAAGTAAATGGCAAGATCGCTTAAAAAAGGTCCATACGTAGACGAAAAATTATTAAAAAAGATTACGGCCCAAGGTCCAACAGACAAAAAAGTTATTAAGACTTGGGCAAGAAGCTCTACTATTTCTCCGGAAATGGTAGGTTACACTATTGCTGTTCACAATGGCAAAGAACATCTACCGGTATATGTTACAGAAAATATGGTTGGTCATAAGTTAGGTGAATTTGCGCCAACTAGAAAATTTAGAAGTCACGGCGGAAAGATGGCTAAAACTCAGGCCAAAGGGAGATAAAACATGAAAGTCGTAGCAACAGCAAAATACATTAGAATATCACCCAGAAAAATGCGTTTAGTCGTCGATTTGGTAAGAGGCAAGAAAGCTGAAGATGCTTTGGCAATCTTAAAATTTACGTCAAAAGGCGCCGCAAAGCCGATAGCAAAAGCAATAAAATCAGCTGTTGCCAATGCGGAGCACAATTTTAATTTAAGGAAAAAAGATTTAGTTATATCAGAAATCAGAGCAGACGAAGGCCCGACTTTAAAGAGATTTCAGCCAAGGGCCAGAGGTATGGCTTATGAGATTAAGAAAAGAACCAGCCATATTACAGTCGCTCTAGAATCAGAAAAACCAAAGTCAGAAGGTAATCTTGCCAAGGCAAAGATAGCCAGAGCAAACCCATCGACTTCGCTCGCTTCCAGTAGCGACCTCAGCGAAGCCGAGGAAAAGGAGAAAAATGGGACAGAAAGTTAATCCAACAAGTTTCAGGTTACAGCTAACTAGGAATTGGCAATCAAGATGGTTTGTGACCAAAGATTATACTAAGTTCTTGCACGAAGACATCAAGATCAGAGGATTTATTATGGATAAATACGGCGTTAGGGGCGGTATAGCAAGAGTTGATATCGAAAGAAGTCCGAGCCTAATTACTGTTGCAATCCATTCCTCAAAGCCAGGCGTTATTATCGGACGAGGCGGAGTTGGAATAGAAGAGCTTAAAAAAGCCGTTTCCAAAATCGTTAAGACTCCTATTAAAGTGAATATCGAAGAAATCAGAAGCCCAGAGCTTTTTGCAAAGCTAGTAGCCGATAATATTGCCGGACAGCTTGAAAGAAGAATTGCTTTTAAGAGAGCAACCAAGCAGGCAATAGACAGAACCATGAAGGCCGGAGCAAAAGGAATTAAGGTTACAGTTGCTGGAAGACTTGGCGGGGTTGATATCGCTAGATCCGATACTAAATCTCAGGGTAAAATTCCTCTACAAACGATTAAAGCTGATGTTGACTATGCTTTATCTAAAGCTAAAACAACATACGGAATTATTGGAGTAAAGGTTTGGATATATAAAGGAGATCTTTAGAGATGTTAATGCCACGGAAAACAAAATTCAGAAAGAGCCATAAAATAGCCGTTTCTGGTGAAGAAACCAGGGGCTTAGAGCTTAACTTTGGCCAATACGGTCTTAAAGCTCTAGAGCCAATTTGGTTAAATTCCAGACAAATCGAAGCTGCCAGACGAGCTATGACCAGATATATAAAAAGAGGCGGAAAGATTTGGATTAGAGTTTTTCCTCAGAAGCCAATCACTAAAAAACCTCAAGAAGTAAGAATGGGAGGCGGAAAAGGAGCACAGGATCATTTTGTAACCATAGTGAGACCAGGAAGAATTCTTTTTGAGATGGATGGTGTTCCAAAAGAAGTAGCCAAAGAGGCACTAAGGCTTGCAGCTCACAAGCTTCCTATTAAGACCAAATTTATTTCAAAAGACGAGGCTTGAATATGAAGTATAAAGAGTTAATTCAAAAAAATGATAAGCAGTTAGATAAAGAGCTAAATGATCTTTACAAGAATTTAAGGGATTTTAGGTTTGGCATGGTAGCAAGAGAAATAAAGAATGTAAAAGCCATAAAAAACGTAAAAAAAGATATCGCCAGAATTCTAACTTTAAAAAAAGAGCGAGATATCGCCAAATCTTTAGAAGAGGAGAAGTAAAATGGCACGCAAGTTTAAAGGTGTAGTCGTTTCAAATAAAATGGATAAAACTGCGGTAGTGAGAGTTGATAGACTTAAAACTCACCCGATTTATAAAAAAAGATTTAAGGTTTCTAAAAACTTTAAGATTCACGATGCTGAAAATATTTTAAAGCCAGGAGATTTAGTAGAGTTTGAGGAAACCAAGCCAATTTCTAAGGATAAGAAATGGGTCTTAACGAATGTTGTCAAAGGGGCTCACTTCGACCAGGTGGCAGTGGAGCCAACCCAAGGAGAATAAGATGATACAAGAAAGAACAATGTTAAAAGTTGCCGACAATACCGGAGCGAAACAGATACAATGCATTCGTGTTCTTGGCGGTACCCGTAAGAGAACAGCTGATATCGGCGAACTTATTGTAGGTGCTGTAAAGAGCGCCATGCCTGGTGGAGCAGTAAAGAAAAAAGAAGTTGTAAGATGCGTAATTGTAAGAACCGTAAAAGAACATAAGCGTGCGGATGGTTCCACAATCAGATTTGATGAGAATGCGTGTGTTGTTATAAATAAAGACGGTAATCCAAAAGGAACCCGTATTTTTGGCCCAGTAGCAAGAGAGCTTAGAGAAAAGGGCTATAATAAAATTATTTCTCTTGCGCCGGAGGTCCTGTAATGAAAGTTAAAAAAAATGATACGGTTTTAATAACAGTTGGAAAAGACCAGGGAAAAACTGGAAAAGTTGTTCAAGTTATATCAAAAACTGAGAAAGTCATGGTTGAAGGCATCAATATTCATAAAAAAGCGGTAAAGCCATCTACTAAGACTCCAGCTGGCGGCATTATTGAGGTAACTGCTCCGGTTTGCGTATCGAATGTTGCGGTTGTTTGCCCAAGATGCAATAAACCGGCCAGAATGGGGTACGAATTAGTAAAAGACGATAAGGTCAGGGTTTGTAAAAGATGCAAGGAAAGGATTTAGTCGAAGACATGAGTAAATTAAAAGATTTGTATAACAAAGAAATAATTTCAAAGCTCAGAAAAGATTTTAGCTACAAGAATATTATGCAAGTACCAAAAATCGAAAAAGTAATCTTAAATATTGGTGCTGGTCAAGCAGTTCAAGATCCAAAAATTCTTGATGACTTAGAAGGAATCGTTGCTAAGATCACAGGCCAGAAGCCAGTTCGAACAGTAGCTAAAAAATCCATTGCGGGTTTTAAGTTGAGAGAAGGTTTTCCGATAGGCGTCTCTGTAATCTTAAGAGGTGAGAGAATGTATGAATTTTTAGACCGATTGGTAAACGTTACTTTACCTCGAGTTAGAGATTTTAGAGGCATTAAGGCTGGTGCATTTGACGGGCAAGGAAATTATAGTTTAGGAATTAAAGAACATACCGTTTTTCCGGAAGTTTCGTATGAGGATGTTTCTGGAGTTCATAGTTTGCAGTTAAATATCGTAACAACAGCCCAAAACGATGAAGAAGCCAAGAGACTTTTAGAATATTTTGGATTTCCATTTAAAAAGGAAAGTGTCTAAGTACACCCCCCCCCTCATCCCCTGCCCTCTCCCTTGAGAGAGAGGGAGAAAGAGGAAGGTTAATTTATAGGGAGAGTTATGGCAAGAAAAGCATTAATAGTAAAAGCCCAAAGAAAACCTAAGTTTTCGACAAGAAAAGTCACGAGATGCCAAATTTGCGGCAGACCTAAGGCTTACATTCGAAAATATGGTATGTGTCGAATTTGCTTCAGAGAGTACGCTTCTCGAGGCGAAATTCCGGGCGTAACAAAAAGTTCCTGGTAAGGAGGCACAATGGCAGTATCAGATCCAATCGCAGATATGCTAACACGAATTAAAAATGCCTTAGCCGTGAGAAAAGAAATCGTAATTATTCCATCTTCACGGATTAAGCTTGAAATCCTTTCTATCTTAAAAAAGAGAGGCTACATCGAAGATTTTAAAGAACTTAAAGTCAATGAATTTAAGGAGATTGAAGTTCGGTTAAAATATGGTTTAGATGGTCGAAAACCGGCAATTAACGAAGTTATGAGAGTTTCTAAGCCGGGCCGAAGAGTCTACTCTAAAAAGGACGAAATTCCACGAGTGCTTCAAGGCAAGGGGATTACAGTGATCTCTACTTCTAAAGGAATAATGTCCGGAGATGACGCTAAAAAACAAGGTCTTGGCGGAGAAATCCTGCTAAAGGCTTGGTAGGAGAAATATATGTCCAGAATCGGAAAATTACCAATTATCATACCACAAGGCGTAACCGTTAACTTAAACGATAGGGTAGTAAAAGTCGTTGGTCCCAAGGGAACTTTAGAATACGAACATTCCCCTCTAATTAAAGTTACTACAAATGATGCTGATATTCGAATTGAATTAGCTGAGGATAATCAGAAAGCAAGAGAGCTTTGGGGCTTGGTTAGAACGCTTTTAAGTAACATGATCGAAGGCGTGTCTAAAGGTTTTGAAAAACAGTTGGAGATTGTGGGTATTGGTTATAGGGCTCAGATGCAGGGTAGTAAATTAGTTTTAAATGTCGGCTATTCTCATCCTGTTGATGTAGTTCCACCGGAAGGTATCAATCTTAAGGTAGAAAAGAACACCATTACAGTTTCCGGATTTGACAAACAGCTAGTGGGCGAAGTTGCTGCCAAAATTAGAAGCGTGAGAAAACCTGAACCTTATAAAGGCAAAGGCATTAAGTATTCGAACGAATATATAAGAAGAAAAGCTGGTAAAGCAGCTAAGGCGAGGTAATTATGGATAAAAAACAAGCTTTTGAGAAAAGAAGAAGAAGGGTAAGAGCCAAGGTTTGCGGAACTCCTCAGAGACCAAGACTATCAGTTTTTGCTTCAAACAAGCATATTGTTGCTCAGGTCATTGATGATACTATAGGAAAAACCCTTGCTTTTGCAACTGATCTTAATATAAAAAGTGCAAAAGGCACTAAAACTGAGAAGGCAAAATTAGTTGGTGCGGAAGTTGCGAAACAAGCAAAGTCAGCAAAGATAGAAGAAGTGGTTTTTGATAGAGCCGGAAAGCTATATCATGGTCGAGTTGAAGCTTTAGCAGACGCTGCTAGAGAAGCAGGACTTAAATTTTAGTAACCCCCCCTCACCCCAACCCTCTCCCTTAAGGAAGAGGGAGAAAGAGGAAGTTGAATTTATAGGAAGGAAATTATGAGAGAACCGTATGCACAAGAAGAGAAACAGTTTGAAGAAAAAGTTGTTCAGATTGATAGAATTACCAGAGTAGTTGCCGGTGGTAGAAGGCTTAGATTTAGAGCAACCGTTGTAGTGGGAGACAAGGCCGGTCAGGTTGGTGTTGGTGTTGCTAAAGGATTAGAAGTCGTTACTTCAATTCAAAAGGCAATTCAAAAAGCCAAGAAGAATATGATTAAGGTAAATTTAAAGGGAACGACCATTCCTCATGAAGTTATGATGAAATATGGCGGGGCTAAAGTTTTTATAAAACCTGCTTCAAAAGGTACCGGAGTTATTGCTGGTGGCGCTGTGAGGGCCGTTGTGGAGGCTGCCGGTATTCATGATATTTTAAGTAAAATGATTGGTTCTTCCAATAAAATCAATAATGTATATGCTACTTTTGAGGCCTTAAAGTCTTTAGAATTAATTGAAAAGCCAAAGGAGCAAAAAATAAAAAGCAAAGGACAAGAAACAAAGGAAAAAAAATCAGTGAAAACTGAAAAACCAGATATTACAGAAGATCAAGCAGAGAAAATAGAAATCGAAGCTAAGGCTGAGGAAAAACAAGAAGAAAAGAATCCTCAAAAAGATAGTAAGAAAAAGGTAGAGGTAAAAGAATAATGAAATTGCACGAAATTACCACAACGCTCGGAAAAAAGTCAAAAAGAGTAGGGCGCGGCATTGGTTCCGGAAAAGGCAAAACTGCTGGTAGGGGAACTAAAGGTCAAAATTCTCGAACTGGCGGCGGTGTTCGCCCTGGTTTTGAGGGCGGTCAGACCCCTCTTATTCGAAGAATCCCAAAATTAAAGGGATTTAAATCACGTAATGTTAAGCCAACGGTTATTACTCTAAATGATTTGAATAAATTAGCGCCTGGATCTAAAGTCAATTCAGAAACCCTTATTGCAGCAGGAATCATTGAGAAAGGCGAAGCTTATAAGATAGTTTTAACCGGCACTCTAAATAAAAAATTAGTACTTGATACTGAATCCGTTTCCAAAGGCGCCAAAGAAGCGATTGAAAAATCTGAGGAAGTTAAAGCAAGCAAGTAATTTGTATCTTGATAAGTAAAAATTCAAAGGTCAAAAGTCAAAATTGCAATTTAAAATTCAAAATGTATTTAACTTTTTAATTTTGCCCTGGACTTTTGCCTTTTAAATTTTAACTTTTGAATTATTTAGCAAGAGATTGTAAACTAAATAAACCGTAATAAACAGACCTTATTAACTTGATAAAAATAGAGGATTGCAATCATGGACTACGTCAAGCAAATACTTAAGAATCGAGAGCTTCGAAATAAAATCTTATTCGTGATGGCGATGTTTTTGGTTTTTAGGTTAATTTCTCATGTTCCAATTCCGGGGCCGGATCCGATTAAGATAAGAGAGTTTTTAAGCGGCTATTTTAGCCAAAACGCTTTTCTCGGCTTCTTAGATATATTTTCCGGCGGCGGTTTAAGCAATTTTTCTGTTGCATTGATGGGTGTTGGTCCATATATCACGGCATCTATTATTATGCAGCTTTTAACAATGGTTGTTCCAACTCTTCACGCTATTTCCAAGGAAGGTGAACAGGGCCATAATAAAATAAATCAATATTCAAGATATCTGACCGTGCCAATTGCTATGATTCAGGGATATAGCATGCTTATTTTAATTAAGAGGTCTTCAGCTCAGTTAGGCACTGACATTATTGGGGATCCAACTGTTAGTACCTGGCTCTTAATGCTTTTGTCAATTACGGTGGGGACTATCTTTGTAATGTGGATTGGTGAGCTTATTACAGAAAAAGGTATTGGAAACGGTGTTTCCATGATAATCTTTGCCGGTATCGTGGCGAGAGTACCATCATCGGCTGGAAACATGATAAACAAATTTACTGTCGAAGGTTTTAATCCGGCAGAATTTTGGAAGATGGTAGGTTTTTTGGTGTTTGCGGTGCTAGTGATTATTGGTGTTGTTCTTTTAACCGAAGGACAAAGGAAAATCCCGGTTTCTTATGCTAAGAAAGTTAGGGGAAACCGAATTTACGGCGGCATGGATACTCACCTTCCTCTTAAGATTAACACTGCCGGCGTTATTCCAATCATTTTTGCGGGGGCATTTATGAATCTACCTCAGATTATTGGTCTGTTATCTAATGCTAGGACATACTGGGTTGCTAACTTTGCTAAGTGGGTTACAACAGCATTTAGTCCGCAGAATTGGCCTTACGCTGTTACTTACTTTTTACTCATAGTTGCTTTTACTTATTTTTCTACTTTCTTATATTTTAATCCGAAAGACGTTTCCGAAAACATCCAAAAGCAAGGTGGTTTTATTCCTGGCATAAGGCCGGGGCGTCAGACAGCGGATTATTTAGTACATGTTTTAAATAGGCTAACGTTAACTGGCTCCATTTTCTTAGGTTTGATCGCTGTTTTACCATTTATATTACAACCGCTTACAAACAATGCTGCTTTAACTATCGGTGGTACGGGAATTTTAATTGTGGTGTCCGTTGTCCTAGAAACCATGAAAAAAGTCCAAGCCCAGCTAATTATGCGAACGTATGAGAAAGTATAAAAATAATAGCACCTTAAATTCCTAAGAGACCCAATAAATGCCCAACGTTTAGGAGGTAAGTTTGATTATTAGTCATTAGAAATTGGGATTTGATTAGAAATTAGAGCAATTAAGAATTAGAAATTTAGGATTTTCATCCTAAAAACCCTTGCAAAAAAGCAATATTTATAGTATATTTAATAGGTCCTGGAGATCAGGAGAGAAAGTAGTACCCATGAGTGATACAAAGGAAGTAATCGAGTTAACGGGAACCGTCCTTGAAACTCTACCAAACGCCATGTTTAGGGTGGAGCTCGAGAACGGACATGTTATTTTAGCGCATATCTCGGGAAAAATGAGGATGCACTATATTAAAATTTTGCCTGGAGATAAAGTTACAGTAGAAATGACACCTTATGACTTAACCAAGGGCCGAATCACTTACAGGCTTAAGTAAATAGTCAAAAAACAATAAAGAATAAGCAAAAAACAAATCTAAGGATAAATCATGAAAGTTAGAGCATCAGTTAAACCAATTTGTCAAAAATGTAAAGTAATCCGCCGAAAGCGGGTTTTAAGGGTTATTTGCGAAAATCCTAAGCATAAGCAAAGACAAGGATAAATAGTAGATCAAAGATTAAAGATCAAAGATCAAAAATAAAGTCAAACGGATCAGAGATCAAAATGCAAAGATAAAGGAGTTTATAAAAATGGCCAGAATTGCCGGTGTAGACATTCCCAAAGAAAAAAGAGTAGAAATAGCTCTTACATATATATATGGTATCGGTCTTAAAACCAGCCAAAAAATACTAGAAGCAGCTAAGGTAAATCCGAACACCAGAGTAAAAGATTTAGCCGAATCAGAAATTAGTAAAATAAGAGAGCTTATCGAGAAAGGTAATTCTGTTGAAGGAGATCTTAGAAGAGAAGTAAGTCTTAATATTAAAAGACTGAAAGAAATAGGAAGTTACCGCGGCATAAGACACAAATTGGGTTTACCGCTTAGGGGTCAAAAGACTAAGACCAATGCCCGAACCAAAAGAGGCAGGAAAATGACAATGGGTTCAGGTAAGAAAAAGTCTGCCCAGAAGACATAAAATCTGGGATGAATAGGCTTAAGTAGGTCGAATAGGTAAAGTAGGAAAATTCAAAAACCCATTTAGCCTAATTAGCCCATTTGGCCAATAATTAAGGAGAATCATGGCAAAAGCAAAAGTACAAACTAGAAAGAAAAAAATAAAAAAGGTCGTCGTCGAAGGTAACGCTCATATTTCCTCGACTTTTAATAACACAGTGATTACGCTTACCGATAAGTCTGGCAACGTGCTTGCTTGGGATACAGCTGGAGCCGCTGGTTTTAAAGGTTCCAGAAAGAGTACTCCTTATGCGGCACAGGTAGCAGCTTCAGGAGCTGCCGAAAAGGCTAAGGCGTATGGTCTAAGAAAAGTATCAGTATTTGTAAAAGGAATTGGAAGCGGTCGAGAAACAGCCATCAGAGCCCTTCAAAATAGCGGAATTGATGTTGTTTCTATAAAAGATATTACCCCGATTCCACATAACGGTTGCAGACCAAGAAAACCAAGGAGAGTCTAATGGCAAGAATGAATGAGGCACAATGCAGGCAATGCCGCCGAGCTGGCCAAAAGCTTTTTCTAAAAGGAGACAAATGTTTAGGTGCAAAATGTACCGTAATCAAAAGAAATTACCCTCCAGGACAACACGGTGTGTCCGGATCCAGAAAAGCTTCTGCGTACGCAATAGCTCTTAAAGAAAAACAAAAAGTTAAAAGAATGTATGGTGTTCTAGAGAGACAGTTTAGAAATTACTATCAGTCAGCAGATAGAAAAGAAGGTGTTACTGGTACTATTCTTCTGCAGTTCTTAGAAAAAAGATTAGATAACGTCGTCTATAGATTAGGTTTTGGTTCGTCTAGAAGACTTGCAAGACAGCTTGTAAATCATGGCCATCTTACTGTAAATGGCAAAAAAGTAGACATTCCATCTTATCAGGTTAAAAAAGGTGATGTTATAGAAGTTTCTCCTCATAGCGCAAAACATACTTACTTTACCGATATTGCAAAAGATATGTTAGAGAAAGCAGAGGTTCCGGGTTGGCTTAAGATCGACAAGAAAAAAATGGTCGGCGAAGTTGCTGAGGAGCCACAAAGAGAAGATGTCGATTCTTCTATTCAAGAGTCATTAATAGTCGAGTTATACTCTAAATAATCCTTTAAAGGAGGATATAAGTGATACAAAATATTCATCTCCCAGAAGTAAAAACAATCAAAGAAGAAGGCAACTTAGGTATTTTTTCTATCGAACCTCTATATCCAGGTTATGGTATGACCCTTGGAAATTCTCTAAGAAGAGTCATCCTTTCTTCTTTGCCAGGCGCTGCAGTTACTGCCGTTAAGATTGATGGTGTAACTCACGAATTTACAACAATCCCTAATGTAAAAGAGGACGTAGTCGAGGTTTTATTAAACCTAAAACAGTTAAGAGTTAAGTCTTTTTCTGACGAAGAGCAGTATTTATACCTAAGCGCTTCCGGTCAAGGTAAAGTTAGCGCTAAGAATATTAAAGCTCCTTCTCAGGTAGAAATCATTAATCCCGATCTTCATCTTGCCACTCTAGATGGCGCTAAAGCTAAGCTAGAGATGGAGGTCAAGATCGAAAAAGGTCGTGGTTACGTTCCTGTAGAAAAAAGAGAAGGCGAAAAGCTACAAGTTGGTATGATTGCTGTAGACGCTATCTATACTCCAATTAAGAAAGTAAGATACAATGTCGAGAGCACTCGTGTTGGTCAAATGACAGATTTAGATAAACTAGTTATTGAGATTGAAACTGATGGTACGATTACACCAAAAGACGCTGTAAATCAGGCTGCTGAAATCTTGGTAGACCACTTTTCAGTAGTTGCTGGTAGGGAAGTAGCTGGAGCCGGAATGCCAACTGAAACTCAAAAGCCGGAAAGAACAGCCGAAGATGCTGCTTCCAAGATATTAGTAGAAGAGGTCAATCTTTCTCCAAGAACTACCAATGCGCTTTTAAATAACGACATCAAAACCATCGCTGATATCCTAAAGTTAACTGATGACGAACTTCGAAGCCTAAAAGGTTTTGGTAACAAGGCCTATCAAGAGGTAAGAGAAAAATTAGATGAATTAGGATTTTCTTTTGAGGGTGGTGAGGAGTAAACAATGCACAGACACAAACATGTTGGTCGAAAATTAGGGCGTGAAGCTGGTCATAGAAGAGCAATGCTAAGAAACTTAGCCACTTCTCTTATCTTACACGAAAGAGTAGAGACTACGGTCGCTAAGGCTAAAGAAATCCGACCAATCGTCGAAAGACTAATTACCACCGGCAAAAAAGGCGATTTAGCTGCCAGAAGACGGCTTTTAAGATACATTCCAGAAAACGCTGCCGCTAAAGTGATGGAAAAAATAGCCGTCGATTTTAAAGACAGAGAAGGCGGTTATACTAGAATCTTAAAGACTGGTTTTAGAGAAGGTGACGCTGCGCCAACAGCCATTATTGAATTTGTTGGCTATGTTGAAGAAAAAAAGAACAAGAAGCAAAAATCAGTAAAGACAGAAGAAACAGGGGAGACAATAGAGGGGACGAAGACACCAGAGGCTAAAAAGCCAGTTGTAAAAGCTAAGGCAAAGCCCGTTAAGGAGGCTAAGTAGATGGGTAAAACATATGTAACAAAACCGGCAGAAGTTATTAGAAAATGGTATATTATCGATGCCGAAGATAAGATCTTGGGCCGAGTTGCTACCGAAGTTGCTAATTTACTCAGAGGAAAAAATAAGCCGACTTTTTCTCCCTCAGTTGATACCGGCGATTTCGTAGTTATAATTAATGCCGATAAAATTAAAACTACTGGCAATAAAGAAGAGGCAAAAATATATTACCGACATTCATGGTATCCAGGAGGTCTTAAGGAAACTACCCTCAAGCAACTTCGAGAAAAAGACGCAACCGCTCCAATCAAGATGGCGGTTAAGGGTATGCTTCCAAAGAATAAGCTAGCAGACCAAATGATAAAGAGATTAAAAGTTTATGCTGGCACAGAGCATCCTCATTCCCAGCAGTTAGAAGAATACGAAATTAATTCAAAAGTCAAAATTCAAAAGTCTCAGCCCAAGGCTGATCCGCCTAGGGCGGAAAAATAATAATTCAAAATCAAAAATATGTTCTCTATTCTCTCTCCTTTTTGGAGAGGGCTAGGGTAAAGGAATACATACAGATTAAGGAGCTTTCATGGTAAAAGAACCAATTAAACAAGCAAAAAAAGAATATTATTACGGATTGGGACGAAGAAAAGAGGCAGTTGCCAGAGTAAGATTATATTCTGGTAAAGGCACAATCACTATAAATGATAAGAATGCTGTAGAAGATGCTTTCTTTTCAAAGATTCTTTTAGATAGACTCATTCAACCTCTAAAGCTTACCGGAACCGAAGGAAAGTTCGATATTTCCATTAAGGCTGATGGCGGCGGCAAAACCGGTCAGGCCGAAGCGGTAAGGTTGGGAATTTCCAGAGCTCTTCTTGAATTTAATCCGGAATTTCGACCAACTCTTAAAAAAGCTGGTTTTCTAACCAGAGATCCGAGAGAAAAGGAAAGAAAGAAATACGGTCTTAAAAGAGCTAGAAAAGCGCCACAGTTCGCAAAAAGATAATAAAAACCGCCTTCGGGCGGTTTTTAAGTGAACAGTAAACAAAAAAATACCACTTCGTTGACGAGAGGATGTCATTGAGGAGTGAGTCGACGAAGCAATCCCTTTCTCACTCGTCATCCTGAACCTGCTTCAGGATCTATAAGCTCAATGAACTCTTCACAATATGAGCAATTAGGTCTTAATTTGTCATAATAAGTTCTGGAAAATCTTAACGATGGGTGAATTGCTTTAACAAAAAGTTGGCAAGATGGCTCGCCCAGTTCTTTACAGATTATTCGAGTATCCAATCCGAGTATTTGACAAGCCTCCAAATAAGGACAGAAATTATAGGATTTGATTCCCATTTTATTATCAGAAATTTTTTCTACGACGGAATGTTCAGGAATTATTTTCATATGACCTAGATACAAGGCTCTGTGAGCAATTTCCGGAATCGATAAATCACTATGATGTTTTAAGATCTGTTTGTTTTCTCTTAGCCAATTTAAACGTCTTTGAGTAATTTCGGTAGCAAGTTCTTTAAGTGTATTAGTCCCTGCTATATAACGCTCAATAATTGCAAGCTTTTCTTCAATTGATACTTTTTCTTTAGGAGAGAAATGGCTAGGAATATTATACGTTGTCTTAGTTTTTATTTTACTATTTTAACACAAATACAAACTAATTGACCGGCTTTTATTTATCAAAACGGTGCTTATCTCTTGTAATCGATTTGTTAAAGCTTTTCTTAAAGGCGTCATCGAGGTTAATATTATGAGAATTTGCAAAGCAGATTAGGTTATATAATATGTCGCCGAGCTCTCCTTCTAATTCTTGGGCAGCTTCTTCCGGCTTTTTCTTTTTAGGTCCATAAATATGATTAACCAATCTTGCTAATTCGCCAGTTTCTTCCATAATAGCAGCAAGAATCTCAAAAGGCCGCCAGTATTCCCAGCCATGTTCTTTGAACCAACTATCTAGTTCTTTTTGATGTTTTTGCATATACTATTGTTCCACAAATTGCACTTTATTATTATCCGGGTCGAGGATACTAAAGTTTTTGCCCCAATCCTGAACAACCAATTCTTTTAATATTTTTATATCGCTTTTTTTAATTCTTTCGTAAAGATTTTCGATGTCTTTAACTTCTATAAAAACGGTTTGGGCGCCGGGGATCTCTCGGTCTTCAACTTTTCTTTTAATACCCAGTCTGGCGCCATTTGGGAAAATAAACGAGACAAATTTATCATCTTGCTGGTACTCAAGTTTAAAACCAAGTCGCTCAGCGTAGAAGGGTACAACTTTTGATAGATCATTACTACAAAAAACAGCACTATGTAAATTCATAAGGGGATTATAACAAATTTTGCTATAATAAAGCAAACAAAGGAGAAAAGATGATAACTCACATAGCAATCTTTAAGTGGAAGCCAGAAGTAACAAAAGAAGAAATTGAAGAAGCTTTTAATGAGATAAGATCTTTAAGGGATAAGGTGGAAGGTCTTAGCGATATTTTATGTGGTGAGAATTATAACAAATGGAATGATGGATTTACTCACGCTGTAGTGGTTTTGGCAGATACCCAGGAAGCTCTAGATGCCTATCGCAACCATCCAGATCATAAAAAAATAGCCGCTAAAACTGATGTTTGGGAAGAAAAAGGGATTGGTATTAATTTTAAATGTTAAAAAAGAGGAAGATAAAAACAGGGCTGATTGGAGATCCTGTTTAAGGAATTTATTTTATTCCGGTATCAAATAAGTGGCTGTACTAAAGACTTCTGATGGGTATCTTACAAACGTAAAATCGCTAATCATTATAGTTACAGTTTCTGTTGTATCCTTACTTCCCTTTATTTCGAATCCTTGCTTTAGCTCAGAAGTATTATTAGTAAAACCAAACCAATCAATCCCATCATTCAAAGTAGGTATTTTTTTCTTAGAGGCTGAATCTAGTTTGTCAAATTTAAAGAAATCTCCTCCAAACATTGTATTAGAATCCGGTGCAGTATATTCGTATGTGCCAGTGACAGTTGTTGTTCCGGTAAATTCAATTTTTATGTTGCTATTTGATAATGCTGAATATTCTGACCTGTATGGAGCAATGGATTTAACATTAAATGCACCGACTTTATCGCCAACTTTTAAAGTTTTTAGATTTATTATATTGTCAGCGATTATAGTCTTTGTTGGAGTTGGTGTTGTTTCCTCCTTTTTTGTAGTAGTATTTTCGTTAACTTTCTTTTCTAGCGCCTCAATTCTTTTTAAAGCGTCTTCATTAGCTTTGGTGGACTTTTGATCCATCACAAAATAAGTTCCGCCAACTCCGCTTAGGGTTAGAACGGGTAGAAGGATGGATAAAGTAATAATTGCTCCCTTATGACTTTTCTGATTTTCCATTTATTCTCCTTATATATATTTTAGCAGTAAAATCGATTTATAAGCAATCAAATTCTCAGCTCTCCAAACATTCTCCCAAACCTTTTGTTGCTTATATTGCATTTATTATGCGGTCGCACTAAAATTGTAATGTTGTGCTATAATATAGCTATGGATAAGCAAAATCGAAAATCAGCTTTGGAATATGTCCTTTTTTCTTTCTCTACCCTCCCCTCGCCCAAACCCTTTTTTTATCCATATGGACTCCCTCCAGGAAGAGGGGATTAAAACTTCTTAAGTTATATAACTCATGATTTAACTGTTAGCCTATCTTGCGTTATAATTAAAGTATGATAAATAATCGGTTTACAAAGTTTGTTAGTAAAACCACGATTGTTCTCTTGGCTTCTTTTATTTTGTATCCGGTTTGGTTTTATTTGTTTAAAGCTTCTTATTACTGTGATAATTGCGGTGTCTTTAAAAGCACTTTGTTTTCAATTGGCAACTATTTTTTATTTTTTCAATCGGTAATTTTGGCACCTCTTTTGGTGTCATTTTTAATACCATTTGCAACTTTTAATGAATGGCGAACCGGAAAGCCCAGAGAGTGGCGGCTTACTTTATATATTGTAAGCTGGTTGGGGCTTATGGGGTTATTGTACCTAGTTTTTCACTAGGAATTTATTCAGATCTTAGGATATTCTTTAAGTTAATTCCAAGTTTACAAACAATATTGTCACTATAGCCCTTACCATGCTACAATAACTTAAGCAAAAGGAGGGTAAATGGGTCAAATCGATAAATTTGCTTCCTGGCTTGCCAATTTCTTATATTCTTTATGGGGCCAGATTGGTTGGATATTTACATCCGATACTTTTCGAGTAAAGCCTTTATTTATTTTGGACGTCATAATTGTGGCCTATGTTTTTTACTGGCTTTATTTATTTTTACAGAGGACAACTGCATCCAGATATCTTCCCGGATTCTTAGTTTTTGCTGTTTTTGCCGGGCTTGGACAGCTACTAGACTTAAATGCGGTCAGTTGGCTATTTTCTAAATTATTTTTAGTTTTAATTGTTTCAATTCCGATCATTTTTCAACCCGAGATTAGAGAAGCATTAAGCTTAATGAGTAAAAAGAAGTCTTCGTCAAAGGTTTCCTCTGAGGTTGATTCCACCGGGGTCACTACTCGAAGTGCGTCCGATCATGGTCGAAGGCATGCCGAGGCGGAGGAAGAATGAAGTACATAACCAACAATTTCTTTGCTAAGTTTATGTCCTTGGTATTGGCCTTTTGTTTTTGGATATTTGTAACGGCCGTCGACATGAGACTTGGCTTCTTTCCTAAAGACGTCAGTGTTGATGTTAAAAATATTCAAACAGGCTTAGCAGTTGCCGAGGATCCGGGTAACGTCAAAATCAAAATAAAAGCGCCAATGTCGGTGTATTCAAAGCTAAATTCAGACAATTTTGATGTTTTTGTGGACGCTTCGGCAATAAAAAGTGGTGGCGCTGAACATGTGGATATAAAGGTGATTTCAAAGGATCCGTCAGTCCAGATTCTTGGCACGGAGCCTCAGAATGTGCTATTAAAACTTGAGGATGAGGAAACAAAAAAGATACCTATTGTTTTAAAGACTAAAGGCGATCCAAGCGGCGACTATCGATCTGGTGAAGGAGAAGTAAAAACAAAGGATGTAGAAGTTCTGGGAGCACCATCCAAAATAAAACAGATAAATGAGGTAGCGGCTTTCGTGGAGCTTAAAGGTAATGAGAAGGGAAATATAGATGGCGAAGTTCCGGTTATAGCTTTTGACGAGACGGATAATCCCATTAGATTTTTAAAATTTAATCCGGAAAAGACTCCTGTTTATCTGCCGATTCTACCAAAAGTAGAGTCTAAAACCGTTGGCATAAAAGTGAAGCTAAAAGGCGAGACTGCAAAAGGATATTGGGTTAATAAAGTAAGAATTGACCCTCCGATAGTTGCAATAAAAGGCGAGCTCGAGAAGATTAAGAATATAGAATTTGTGGAAACGGCGGAAATTGATCTGGCAAATTCAAATAAAAACATTATGGATAGAGTAAAGCTTACTTTGCCGGATAAAGTGACTTTGGTAGAGAACTTGGATAAAGTTAGTGTTCAAATTTTTGTCGCCGATTTAGACAGCGCTAAAACCGTTACTCCTTCAATCAATTTTAAGAAAGCCAATCCAAAACTAAAGGCGGAAATTTTAACAATGACAGCGGTTACATTAACCGGGTCGCAAGCTTCACTTACACCAATCACAAGCGAAAATGTCATCTTAAATATAGACCTAAGTAGTTATCAAGTTGCCGGCGAGCACAAAATTCAAGTGAGTAAAGATATGGTCATTAAGCCTGGCGATGTTGAGGTGTCCAAAGTTCTTCCGGAAATCATAACCGTTAAACTAACTGAGATACAAGAAACTTTAGCACAATGAGAAAAGAAGAAAAAAGAAATTTAAAGCTAGTTTTGCTTTTATTTATCTTCCTGCTTCTGGGGGGGACAATTGGATTTGTTTATTTTCGAGGCATGGATGTCCCCTCGGCCTTTTATCAGACTTTGATTGTGCTTTTAACTCATTTTTTTCATGAAGTTAATGAGCCGTGGTCAGTGCGTATTTTAATACTTATTCTAATGGTTGGCAGTCTTATTATGATTGCTTACTTATTTAAAGTTTTTGCTCAATATATCTTTGAGGGTACTTTGGGCGATAATATAAGGAGGAGAAGAATGAAAAAAGATATCGAAGAATTAAAAGACCATTATATTGTTTGCGGCTGCGGTAGGGTTGGGCAGCAAATTGTGCATGAGCTAAACAATGAGGGTGTGGAATTCATTGTTGTCGATAGAAACGAAAAAGTTTTTGAAAATAAGATTGCAAAAGGCGCAATGTACATTGCAAAGGACCCTACTTTTGAGGATAATTTAAGGGAGGCGGGAATATACAGCGCAAAATGCCTAATCGCAGCCTTAGGAGAGGATACTGATAATCTTCTACTCACCCTGGCTGCTCGTTCTTTAAACCCTAAATTATACATCGTGGCTAGATGCAACTTGGATGAAAATACTTCTAAAATGGAAAAAGCCGGGGCGGATCGGGTGGCGATGCCCTATCAAATTGGCGGTTATCATATGGCAACAATGGCCATGCGTCCGGCTGTAGTTGACTTTTTGGACGTTATAATTGATAGTAAGCATGATGAATTGCAGGTGGAAGAGGTGAAAGTAGATGAGGATTCGCCTTTAGTCGGGCATAAATTAACAGAGTATCTTTCCAGGAAGAAGACGGGGGTTACGGTGCTCGCAATAAATAGGTTCGACGGAACCTCGGTAGTTAATCCATCCGGAGACCAGGTTGTTTATAGTAAGGATAAATTAATAATAATGGGAACAAAAAAGCAGTTAGAAGAAATAACTAACTCAATTTTTTCCGAGGAGAGCTTTGTTGCTAAGTAAAGAATTTGTTGGGGAGCAAAAAAAGAAGCTAGAATCACGGCTCAAAGAAGTGGGCGAAGAGATAGAATATGTTGGTGAGAGAACAGCTGATGGTCATTGGCGACCAAGATTTGTTGACTGGGGTGATGATGCTGCAAGTGGCAATATTGGCGACGAATGGACAGAAACTGCTGGGGAACAAGCACAGTTCGAAGAAAGATTGGCGGTATTAAAAAGTCTTTTAAATATTAAGACTAATATCGAAAATGCTTTAGAAAGAATCGATTCCGGGACATATGGAAGGTGCAGTAATTGCGATCGTTTTATAGAAAGAGAGCGGCTCGAAGTGATTCCCGAGGCCGATACGTGCATAAAATGTCAGGATTAACGAAAGAATTTAAAGTGTCAGTAAGCGAATCCGGTGAAAGGCTGGATCGCTTTTTAGTTTTTAAACTGCCGGAATATTCCAGATCTTTTGTGGTAAGACTAATTGAGGGGGGCAGTATTCTAGTAGATGGAGAGTCGAAAAAGCCAAGCCATATCCTTAAAGAAGGTAATATCATTGCTGTAAAATCCTTAGATGAAGAAAAGGATGGCAAAGAAATAAAGCCCCTAAAAAGTAGCTTAGATATTATTTACGAAGACGAAGGAATCTTGGTAATTAATAAGCCAGCCGGATTAGTGGTTCACCCGGCAGTCGGACACGAGGAAGATACTTTAGTTAATGTCTTGGCCTTTTTGAGACCGAATCTTAAAAAGATAGATTCGTCGCGTTTTGGAATTGTGCATCGATTAGATAAAGAAACTTCCGGAATTATGGTGGTTGCTAAGACGCCTAAATCTTTAAAATCACTTTCTGACCAGATCCAGGGACGAAAAATCAAAAAGCATTATAAGGCTATTGTTTTCGGTCATCTAGATTCAAAAAAAGGGAAGGTAGAAGTTCCAATAAAGAGATTAATATCTGAGAGAAAAAAGATGGGAGTTTCGGTAGTCGGAAGAAAATCCGTAACTGAATTTGAGGTGGGCCAGGAGTTTGCACATACTTCATTAGTAAATGCTTTTCCGATTACCGGGAGGACACATCAGATTAGAGTTCATCTGGCCTTTATTGGTCATCCTATCGTGGGCGATAAATTATATTCTTCCAGAAATAAGCAAAAAGAAGCCGAAGATATGGGTGTCATGAGGCACATGCTTCATGCTTTTAGACTTGGCATAACAAATCCTTCAACTCTAAAATGGCAGGAATTTGAGGCTCAGTTGCCGGAGGATTTTCGGAAAACACTAGATAAACTTAAATGAGATTTCGGTAAAGGTGAAGGTTGGGATGCTAGTTTGGAAAGAAGGTGAGGGTAAAATAGAAATAAAAGACTTTGCCCTAACCCCCAAACCATACCGGCTTCTTTACCTTCACCTTAATCTTTGGTCTTTCATACTTTGCCCAAAATTGTTATAATCCACCTATGATTACGCATAAAAAGGATCTCGAAAATATAATTAATGCTAAAAAACAAGGGGGTCTAAATCATGCTTATCTGATTTCCGGATCGGAGGGGATGGGTAAGTTGGATTTTGCTTTTATGATTGCAAAAGTTTCGATTTGTGAGTCTGGCCACGCATGTGGCAGTTGCGAAGCTTGCCAAAGCATCCAGAAAATGTCAAATCCGGATTTGCATTATATTAAAGAGGGCGGATCTATTAAAATCGAGCAAATCCGGGATTTAAAGAAAATACTAGAGCTAAAGCCTTACGGATACGATAAAAAGATTGTTATTATTCCAAATATCGAAAGAATTACTACAGAGGCAGCGAATAGCCTCTTAAAAACCCTAGAAGAGCCTTCTGGGAGCGCTATTATCATTCTAACCGCTGAGAGCGCGATGAATGTTTTACCTACCATAAAATCAAGATGTCAAGAGATTAAATTGTCGCCTATCGATGTAAAAAGTCTTCAGGAGATCTTAGAAAACGAATATGATATTTTGCCCGAAGAAGTCGAAAATATCGCTCGGCTCTCTGGAGGCAAGATAAGGATGGCAAGAGAGATGGTGGAGAATAAGACTCACGAAGAAAGCTTGTTGTTTTTAAAGGAAATTATAGAAACATCATTTGCCGGACGTTTTAAAAAAGTTCAAGAGCTAGCGGAGAGGGAAGATATTATGACCGTGCTCAATCAGTGGGAGGTGAGCTTTAGAGATTTGCTCCTTTTAAAAACGGGGAATAACGATCTTGTGTCTCGTCGGGATTTGACGTTTTTTCCTAAATATAAAGTAGAAGAGATTGTTAATATCCTTGACAATCTTAAAAAAACAAAGGAATATGTTGGGGGTAAATTAAATAATAAACTTATTTTAGAGAGCTTTGTTTTAAATATATGAAATTAGCAGGCGTACAGTTTCCTTATAGTTTGAAGATCTATGATTTTAACCAAATTGATATCGAGCTAAAGCTCGGCGAAAGAGTTGTGGTTGAAACAGTCCAGGGCCAAGAAATTGGTAGGGTTGTTTATTTGAATAAAAATAAGCGGACAGCAACGGAAGAGATCAAGCCAATTTTAAGGAAAGCAACCGAGGAAGATCTTCTAAAAGCGGAAGAATTAAAAAAAGAAGCTAAAGAATATATGCCCGAATTTGAAAAACAGGTCAAGATTTTCGAATTAAAAATGAAGCCCGTGGTGGCTGATATCTCTATTGACGAAAAGAGATTAACTTTTTATTTCGTTTCTGAAAATCGCGTGGATTTTAGGGATTTGGTAAGAGAGTTAGCCAGAGTTTACAAGAAACAAATTCGGCTTTTACAAATAGGATCTCGGGATGCAGCTCGAATTATGGGCGGTTTTGGCAGATGCGGCAGGGAAGTTTGCTGCCAGCGTTTCTTAATCGATCTAGAAAGTATTACTATGGATATGGCTAGGGAGCAAAATATTACACAGAAATCGGGCTCAAAAATCTCCGGTATTTGCGGCCGACTAATGTGCTGTTTAGCTTTCGAGATTGATGACAAAGAAAAGATTGAGAAAGAAATCGAGAAGCAGATAAGTTAAATAAATTTCTAATTCCTAATTGATCTAATTTACCTAAATAATACCTGATTTCCAAATAAACTACTAAGCACTAATATCTAAATACTAAATAATATCAAATGATTAAAATAATAAAAGAAATTCTTATATACGAAGTTTTGAATCCGTTTAGCCTGCTTGGCCAGGGGTTAGGTATTAGGATTTAGGATCTTTTATCCGTTAGGATTTAATCAGGGCAAACAGAAATTTTTAGCAGTTTAATTATTTTGCTTTCTGATTGACTCTGAGGCTAATTTTTTGTATAATATTTGAGAACTTGTGCAAGTTTTTTTATTTTGCCAACTAGTAAGAGCGACAGAGCAACTGTTTTGTAAACAGTAGGTTGTCGGTTCGAATCCGACAGGTGGCCCACATACATAAAAAATAGTTTATAATAATTATATATTTTTGCCACCTTAGCTCAACGGCAGAGCAACTGTTTTGTAAACAGTAGGTTGTCGGTTCGAATCCGACAGGTGGCTCCAGAAGTAAATTAAAAATTTAAAAATCAAAATTATGGTGGGTTTCTAGCGAAATCTTCTATTATAAAAAACATTTGCAAAGCAAATTACTGAGATTTTGATTTTTGCATTTTAAATTTTTAACTTTCTTACGGGCAGGTACCCAAGCGGCCAACGGGGGCAGACTGTAAATCTGCTGGCATCGCCTTCGGGGGTTCGAATCCCTCCCTGCCCACCATTTTTCGCCGACGAGGCGGAAAATGCCCTTCCTAGCTTTAGCGAAGGAGGGCTGGTTTGTAGAATCGACGAAGCTTCATCTTGAGGCTTCAAATGGCAAGCCATTAACAATTAACAATAAGCAATAAACAAAAAACAAGGGCTTTTTAAGTGCTTTAAATGTTTTTTGTTTGCTGTTCCTTGTTACTTGCCTTTGCCCAGATAGCTCAGTTGGCAGAGCGCATCCATGGTAAGGATGAGGTCACGGGTTCGAATCCCGTTCTGGGCTCCATTTTACGCCGACAACGCGTAAAACGCCCTTCCAGCTTTAGCGTAGGAGGGCTGATTAGTTAAGATCTGAGCCTCTATTCAGAGTCTTCAAATGGCAAGCCAAATTAAAATTATTGTAAAAGGAGAATAATAATGGCCAAGAAAGAAAACAGACCGGTAATTGCAATAGCATGCGCGGAATGCAAAAACCGAAATTATTCGACAACAAAGAATAAGAAGAATACTACCGATAGACTAGAACTCAGCAAGTTTTGTTCTACCTGCAGAAAAACCACAGCTCATAAAGAAACTAAGTAAATGCAAAGGTCGAAATGCAAAGGTCAAAAGTTCAGTTAAAAATTAAAAGGTTATTAATCCATAGTTTTCGATTTAATTTTGACTTTTGATTTTTGCATTTTGAATTGTTAGCAAAGGGGCATAGTGATAACGGTAGCACGTTGGTCTCCAAAACCAATAGTCCGGGTTCGAATCCTGGTGCCCCTGCCATTTTTCGCTGACAAGGCGTAAAATGCCCTTCGAAATTTTAGTGCAGAAGGGGTGGATCTGTTAGAAACAAGAGGCATGGTTTAATGTCGAAAATAAATAATCAAGCAAAAAGAATCACTCGTAAATAGGGGTTCTTTTGATTTTGGAGTAAATTTATTCCGGAGTCTTCGATTTAAAAAAGTCCTTTATATTTTCTTAAAAAGTGATAAGCTAATTAGAAAATCCACGGTTTTTATGGTATCGATGGTTAAAAACAAGCCGAACAGCCAGAAAATTGTGGAAAAACAATTATTTTCTATTTGACAATTATTAAACTTATGCCTATGATACATATAGATTAGTGTCATCTGGCTTTAAAATAAATTACATAAACAACTTTTTAAAGGAGTTTTAATGATGAAAAAGACTATTTCAGTAATGCTTGGAGTAATTTTATCAGTTGCTTTGGTTAGTGCTCCAAAATTACTTAAAGCTGCCGATGGAGGGCCTGAGAGTCGGGGAATAACCGTGGTTCCGCCGAATTTTGAATTGTATGCTAATCCTGGCGAAGGAATAACGGAGAAGCTAAGAGTTAAAAATGAATCTTCTGTTCAAAGTACATTTCAGATTGTTGTGGAGGATTTTAAGGCACAAGGTGAGGATGGGGGAGTCGAATTGGTTGACAAGGAACAATCAAATTCTACTTTTTCTCTTGCTAAGTGGATTGAGCCAGATGTAAAAACTCTTACGCTCGGTCCTGGTGAGGAAAAAGCTTTAAATTTTCGTGTGAATGTTCCGAAAGATGCTGAGCCAGGTGGCCATTATGCTTCTATCTTGGTCAGTATGGGCGGCGATGGCAACCTCAATACAAGTGGTGCTAGCGTTGCGTCGAGAATTGGTTCACTTGTACTGTTAAGGGTTTCGGGAAACGTTAAGGAAGAAACAACAGTCGAATCATTTACAGCTCCAAAATATTCAGAAAAAGCTCCAGTTAATTTTGGCCTCAGAGTTAAAAACGCCGGTAATAATCATGTAAGACCAAAAGGAACAATTGTTATAACAGACATTTTCGGAAGAAAAGTTGCTGAAGTTCCTCTAAACGGTTTAAACGTACTCCCAAATAATACTATTAGAAAGATGGATACTGAATGGAAGCATGATGGATTGCTTGCAAACAGATATACCGCAACTCTAGTTGCAACTTACGGACAACAGAATAAGCCGTTATCAGCTTCTGTGTCGTTCATTGTTTTCCCAAAGCCATTGGCTGCCGCAACTGCTGTCGGAATCGTAGTTCTTGGGTTGGTAGTGGTTAAAAGAGATAAGGTAAAGAAAATCTTACATAATTTAACTAAGTAAGACCCTCTATTTGTTGTTTTAGCCTAATATTTACGATATGCTCTTTATAAAGAGTCTAGATTAATTATGATTAAAAAATCTTTAAAAGTATTAATCCCGATATTGTTTGCTGTTACTTTTATTTCCTTTTCTCCGGAAAAAGCGAGTGCAGCGATTAATCCATTATATAATCCAAGGGACGTTATAAATAACGGCGATGTTGGGGCTTGGGCTAGCCATCAGATCAAGTTTGGCATATCTATGGCATCCGAGCCTCTTATTGCTTCCGATTGGATTTTTATCGAATTGCCTTATTTTACTCAAATAACTGAACCTACTTATGCTTCTGGTTTTGGTGGGGTGCCGCAGTATAGCGTGATTGATAAACAGGTTAGAATAACCGGGATTACGGCTAATCCCGGTGCTTATTTTACGTTTTATGGCTTGACGGCTTTTAATCCGGTCAGCCCCGACCAATTTGATGTGTACATTAGGATATCTAAGGATGTGGACGGTTTTGATTTAAGAGAAGAAGCCCATATTTATGCTACTACGACGGACGGTTCGGTAGTAGTATCTGCTATGATCGAAGCACAGGTAGGAACCTTGAGAATAATGGGCGTTACCTCTCCGGGGATGTTTATAACTTTTTTGGAGGATGGAGGAATTATCGGTACTTGTACGGCAGGTAATGGAGGAGCTTTTTCTCAAGTTTTTCCGGGATTAAACCCGGTTCAGCATACAATAGAGATTGTGGGTGCGGATCCCTTGGAGCGTTCTATACCTCCAACCACCATCGAAGTCTTTACGAGGGCTTATGAAATCACCACTGTTTCAGGGCTTATTTTGCCGCCATCAATCTCTTTGGATAATTCGGAAGTTATAAGGGGTGCGCCACTAATCATTTCTGGTATGGGAGTGCCTGACTATCAAATAAATATCTATGTCGATCCCGGAACAACTTATACGGCAATTCCGGATGTGGATGGTAATTGGTCGTATACAATTGCTGATACCAGCGATTTTGAGTTTGGAATATATACGGTTAATGCCTTGAACCAGGATCCGTTTGGGTCGACAAGTTTATTCAGTGTGAGTATAACCTTTGTAATCAAGCCCGAAACTCCGCCCGAACCTGGCCCGGGCTGTGATATTACCAGGGGCGATTTAAACTGCGATAATGCGGTTAATTTAATCGACTTTTCTATTCTTCTTTTTTATTGGGGTAGCGGTGACGTTAATGCCGATATAAACAAGGACAAAAACGTTAATTTGGTTGATTTTAGTATCATGATGTTCTATTGGCAAAGCTAAACAGGTAATAGTAAATAGAAAATAGGAAGTAGCGGCGGTAGCACTTAGATTAATTGATTTTATATCTTAATTATTTCCTATTTACTGCTTTCTATTTCCTAACTTAAGTTTGCGCTAGCACTCCAAGTTTGCTAGAATTTAGTATGTAGAGGAGTGCAAAGACAGTAAATGATAAATAAGCAAACCATCAAAAAAAATATTGCTTGGGGGCTATCTGTAATCTTACTGTTTAATTTATTTGTTTTTGAGATCCCTGCGGCATATGCAGCTTCCGGTTTCGAGTTTGACGAATACATAGACCTTGAGGCTAAAACTGCAGGCACTCCATTTAATCTTTATATCAGGGCCTATGATATCGATACGGGCAACACTCTTACAACTTTTAATACCTGCGTGTCTATTACAAATACTACAGCTTCGATTACGCCTAACCAGGCTTGTTTTACCAGTGGCATCTTTAATGGCAGTGTCACTATAACGAGGTCGAATGTAGCTGATCAGATTACAGCTATTGCAAGCGGATTTGTTTCTGGTTCCAGTGAGCCTTTTCAGATTTTACCGGACACGAGCAATGTTTTTTTGGGAATCACTAACGGGAATAATCAGATGGCCAGAGTAGCCACTCAGCTAGTCACTCCCATAACCGTTAGGGCGATGGATAGGTATAGTAATCCAGTGTCTAGTTTGGGAGTAATATTTAAAGTTGTTGGATATCCTTCCGGTTCTTCCGGCTATTCATTATCTATTAATTCCGGTATGACTGATTCAAATGGTAATATTGCGACAGCTTTTACATTGGGAAATAAGATTGGGACTTATATTGTAACGGCTAGCTTAACAAGCGGTTTGGCGACACCGTTAACTTTCTATGAAAATGCTACAGCAGGGCCATTATTTAATCTTTACATAAATCCGATTTTGGCTATTGTGCCGCGCGGAGCGCAACAAATATTTCAGACTAGCGGAATGGATACATATGGCAATCCCGTTACCCCCACAAATATCCAGTGGTCGGTGACAAGAGGCGGGGGTGCTATTGATAACAATGGTGTTTTTACGGCAGGTGATACTTTGGGGAATTTTTCTAATACTGTTAGAGCTGAAGCAACTTTCGAAGGAATAGGTTCTATAGCTTCGGTGACGGTTATTAATGAGCAAGGGGATGCCGGAACCGGCGGTATAGGCGAAGGCGGTGGTGAACCGGTATATCTGCCTGATATCGAGCCTTATTTGCATCAGCACGGTCAAAAGTATGACGGTCAAGGGACATTAGATCATATTGTCGTTACGCCAAATGTAATTCAGTCAGAAACTAATACGAGACATCCTTTAACGGCTATTGGATATGATAAATATAATTACACGGTTTCAGATGCTAGTATTACTTGGGATTTAAGCGGAGATTTGGGAGAGCTTACCACAAAAGGCGGTAGTAATGTCGAGCTGGTCTTAAGAAACAGACCGGGGAATGGTACGGTAAAAGTAACGGCAAAACAAGGCGATATAACAAAAACGGCCGAAGTTATTCTTGCTTCTCGTCCTTCGCCCGGCGGTTATTTCTTCATTAACGAAATTAAAAGCCCTCAGGCCGCAGGTACTCCATTCGATGTTACGATAACGGCTAGAGATAATTCCGATAATATTTTAGCGGATTACAAGGACCAGGTGGCTTTAAGGGATTCTACCGGCACCTTAATTCCAACAGCTATTAATGAGTTTACTGGCGGCATTTGGACCGGAAAAGTAACAGTTGCTGTTGGAAAAAAGAATGTGGTGGTTGACGCTATTTCTAAGGGTATGAATGGGGTCAGTAATACTTTTGAGGTAACGGGGGATCCCTTAAAAATTGCCGGAGCTTCGGGTAGCGGCACTATTGATCAAAGTATTCTTGCTACGCTTCAGAAGGTTTTAAAAGAAGCTGTTTTTGGCAAGAGCCAAGATGGTAAGGAAGTGCTAAAGCATTTAGCAGCTGGTATTGCTTCCGGGTTAGGACTGCTAGGTTCCGGTTTGGGAATGGCTTGGATGGCCGGAAGAGGGTTAGAGGCAATTGGCAGAAACCCCTTAGCAAAATCGAAAGTTCAGGTTAATATGTATATAGGGATGGTTTTAGGACTAGTAGCCGCTGGACTTTCTATCTTTGCAGCGTTTATAATAACTAAGTAATAGTTTTTTTAAGGATGTTGGTATGAACAGATCAAAAATCAAAGATCAAAAACACAGATTAAAGATTTCAAAATTTTTGTATATTTAATTTGTATTTTTGAGTTTTGGTCTTTGATCTTTGAGTTATTCAGCAGTAGTTTGTTTGATAAATTTAAGAAAGATAATAGAAAAATAGTTTAAGGCGAGATAATGGAGGGTTTGTAAGTGGAATGGTTAATTAATATATTTATAACCTCGGTATGCCTATTTACTTTAGGTTTGTATTTTACTTATAGAGAAAAAGAGCTTCAGTCCGTTTCTCAAAAAAAACTAGATGAAGCTCGAGAAAGATATCTGAGCCAGATTGCTGAAAGAAAAGCTAAAGAAAAACTAGAGATAGAAAAGCTTAAAGCAATAGTGGTCGAGGTAGAAAAAAGGCATAAAGAGATTCTAGAGAATAAATCTAAGGAACCACAAATAGTAGAGGTTTCGGCAGTTTCAGATGATGAAAAAGAAGCGATTCTTACAGAAGCTAGGAATCGAGCTCGGATTATCGAGGAAAATGCTGAGGAAGAAGCCAAGGAGTATTTGAGCGAACAGAAAAAGGAAGTTCAAACTAAGATGGTTGATTTGGTAATGGGGGTTACTAAGAAAATGTTGGGGAGCGCTCTTACCTATGAAGATCATTTAAAACTTATTGAACAAGCGCTAAAAGATATGGAAGGGGAGGTAAGGGTTGCAAAAGACAGTTGATAAACACGTAAATGATGTTATGGAAATTATCCACAGTAAAGACGACTTAAATGAAATTGTCTTTTCGCTGCACTCGTTTAAAGAGCTGGTTGATTATAAATCTGTAATAAAAAATGGCGGCGATAATTTAGAGAAGCGTAAGCTCTTAATCGCTTCTGAGCTAAAAAATATCTCCTCAAAGCCGTTAAAAGAATATTTTCAGAGCTTGATTCGCGCAAATGATATGTGGATCTTTGAACCGGGTCATTTTGGGGATTTTGAAAAATCTTTTAAGGATTTATCCGAAGACGTTGTTTTAATTAACCTGGTTGCAGCACTAGAAATAAAAGAAAAAGATCTCAAAAAATTAACCGAAGATCTTTCCAAAAAAATGGAGAAAAAAGTTGTGCTGGATGTGACGGTTGATAAAACTATAATAGGAGGCGCAATTATAAAAAAAGATAATTTTGTCCTCGATTTCTCTCTTAAGAATAAGCTCGGTCAATTTGGATCAGAGTGGAAAAAATCAGTCGTAAAATCGGGAAACGTCGATGAATAAGGGAATCGGAGATTTTTTAGATGATATAGATATGTCGGTGCCGGAGAAAAAAGAGCCGAAGAAGGAAGAAGGAAGAAGGAAGGACACAGGAGGAGAAAGGGGCGCGGATTCAACCTTGACTAATTTTCTAGAAGATTCTTTACCGGATAAAGAAATGGCTCCGGAAATTGTTGAAGTTGGGGAAGTCGTCTATATTGGCGATGGTGTTTGTAAGATAGAGGGGCTTTCCAATGCTAGGATTGACGACGTTTTAAAAGTGGAAACAGGAGCGGGCGATGTTTTGGTTTTGGTGTTAGGAATTACGGAGAATTTGGTTGAATCAGTGGTTTTAGGTGATTATTACGGTGTAAAAAAGGGCAATCTCGTGATCTCTACCAGAAAGACCTTAAAGATTTCCGGAGGCGATGGAGTTTTAGGAAGAGTAATCTCGCCCATTGGAAAGCCTTTGGACGGCCTAGGACCCATTAAGAGCGGAAAACAGATGGTTGTAGAGCGTCCGGCACCCGGGGTATATATGAGGTCTCCTATTGTTGATCAGTTGGAAACCGGATTTTTGGTGATTGATTCCATCATCCCCGTTGGAAAAGGGCAAAGAGAGTTGGTGGTGGGAGACAGAAAAACCGGAAAAACGCGGCTTATGGCTGATATCATCTGTAATCTTAAAGGCAAAGATATTCACTGTATTTATGTAGCTATCGGCTCCCAGAAGGCTAAGGTAAAATCTTTTGTCCAATATTTAAATAAGTATGGGGCCTTAGAGTATACCACTATCGTGATGGGGAGTTCCGATGATCCGCCATCTTTAAACTATCTGGCGCCTTATGCCGGAGCGGCGCTTTCTGAATACTACATGGACTCCGGTAAAAATGCTTTGGTTATTTACGATGATTTATCAAAACACGCTAAGGCATATCGTCAAATGTCGCTTCTTTTAAAACGTTCGCCGGGTCGGGATGCTTATCCGGGCGATATTTTCTTTTTACATTCCAGGCTTTTAGAGCGGAGTGCTAAACTGCATTCTAAATACAGCGGAGGTTCGGTAACGGCTCTGCCGATGTCAGAAACGCAAAATGGCGATATCTCGGAATATATTTGTACCAACCTTATGTCAATTACCGACGGCCATATCTATTTGGACACTCAGATGATGCACGGCGGCACCTTACCGGCGGTAAATTCCGGTGCGTCTGTGTCTCGTATCGGCGGCAGCATTCAGCCCCCAATGCTTAGGAAATTAGCAGAGCTTGCGGCTAGTCAATTGGCCAGATATAACGAAGTTAAATCCTATGAAATTATGAATACCGAAATATCGGAGGAAACAGAAAGAGAGATTGGGCGTGGCAAAAGAATCTTAGAAATATTTACCCAGCTTTCGGGAGTGAATTTAAGTTCGGATGAAGAGGTTCTCCTGCTATATCTGGTGGTAACGGGAATAGTGGACAAAATAGATGTTGAGGTTGTGGCTAAACTTAAGGTAGAAATGATTGAGTTTTATCGAAAGGATAGCGAAAATCACGATAAATTTAGAGGTGCTTCCTTAAGCATGATAAAGTCGGTAGAAGAAATTAAGCCGTTTGCCGACGCTGTGATCGGTAGTTATTTAAGCAAGACAGATTCGGATACCGCTAAGTATTTTAAATATATTTATGAAAAGGAAAATGCGCCAAAAGAGGTTGCAGTCAAGCCTCAAGAAGAGCTAAAACCAGTTCAAGCTGGTACCGTAGAGGCGCCGAAACAAGGTTAAATTATGTCAGCAATTAATGAAGTTAAAGAACAAATTGGAGTTGTAAGATCAGTAGGTGATTTTACAACTGCTTTACAGCAAATTGGCGCTATGCGAATGATGTCTTTAAGAAATCAGGTGCTTCAAAGTAAAAGGTTTGTCGATGAGGCGACTCAAATTTTAAGAGAGCTAAAACTTTACCGAGAGATTCTTTACAAGGAAGAGTTAGAAAGAGCGGAAAAAAGAGCTTTTAAGAAAAGACACAAGGAAGAGAAGAAGGAAAGTAAAGAAGCTTTAATTATCATTACTTCGAATCAGGGCTTGTGCGGATCTTATAACAGTGAAATTTTTAAAGCTCTGGAGACACATATTTTAAGAGAAAATCAAAATGCTGATATTTTTATGGTAGGTAAAAAGGGCCAAGAGCATTATCTAATGAATAAGAAGTATAATTTTAAATTTTACCCATATAATATACCCGATAATTTTTCAGCGGCCGATCTTTTGCGGCTTGCCGGCGTATTTTCGCATTACGATAAGATCCTTATGGTTTACTCTAGATATATAAATACCATAACGAGAGATGTGGTAGAGACTCTTCTTGTAACGCCGCCAACCGAAAGCAAAGAGGGAGAAGAGGCAAATGTTCCGGAAGAAGAAAAAGTGAAGTTTTTGTTTGAGCCGTCAATAGAAGAGCTCATTATGGATGTCTCCTCAAAGCTGAGGGCCGCAGCTTTTCAGCAGCAAATTTTAGACTCAAGATTGTCTCAGTTTTCAGCCCAGATGGTGGGAATGCAGACAGCTTCCGAGAATGCTAAAACCATGTTAGAGGACCTCGATCATGAGTATAATAAGCAAAGACGAAAAATGATTGATAAAAAAATCAGCGAAGTTTTTGCAGGAAGCGCTCTTTGGTAAAGACAAATTCATAATTCAAAATTCAAAAGGCAAAATTGCAAGTCAAAAATGTAAGGATAAGGAAATCGATAATGTCAAAATCTAAATGTCAAATTACAAATGAAATCCTAATGACTAAATGTCAAAAAATTAATAATTGGGCAATTGGTCATTAGTCATTTGACATTCATTTGGCATTTGAGCTTTGACATTTGGATTTTAATTTAGAATAAAGCTATATAAGGGGAATATAAACATTCATGACAGAACAAAAAATTCAAGAGCAACATAAAAGAATAGGTAAGGTTGTCGGGATCCATGGAGCAGTGGTGGATGTTCATTTTCCAGGCGAGCTACCTGAAATTCATAATGCCCTGATAATAAACGAAAAAGATCAAAGATTAATCCTAGAGGTTTTCGAACATTTGCCAAATCATACGGTAAGGTCTATTGCTATGGGGCATTCTACCGGCCTAAAGGTTGGATTAGAGGTGGAAGATACGGGCGATGTTCTTCATGTTCCGGTTGGACCCGAGCTTCTTGGCCGGATCGTTAATATTTTTGGCGCTCCTGTTGATGATTGCGGCCCAATACACACGGAGGAGATCCACCCAATTTATAAGCCAAGCCCAAATTTTGTTCAAGTAAGTACGGCTGACACCATTATCGAAACCGGAATTAAAGCTCTAGACTTCTTAACGCCTTTTATAAAAGGCGGCAAAACAGGCTTCTTCGGCGGTGCCGGTGTTGGAAAAACTCAGCTAGTTACAGAAATTATCCACAATACTACTATGAAGCACGGTAATAACTCTGTTTTTTGCGGTGTGGGGGAGCGTACCAGAGAGGGTAACGAGCTTTATTTAGCTTTAAGGGATACCGATGTTTTACCAAACGTGGCTATTGTGCTGGGCCAGATGAACGAATCGCCGGCTATGCGTTTTAGAACTCCTCTAACCGGCATTACCATTGCTGAATATTTAAGGGATTGGAAGAAAAATGACATTCTTCTATTCATTGATAACATTTTCCGATTTATCCAGGCTGGAATGGAAGTGTCTACTGTGCTTGGGAGAATTCCATCAGAAACGGGTTATCAGTCTACCTTGGCTTCGGAAATTGGCGAGGTACAGGAGAGAATTGTGTCTACTGATGTCGGATCTATTACCTCGGTTCAAGCGATTTACGTGCCGGCGGATGACTTTTCTGATCCGGCGATTCAGGCGATCTTTTCCCATCTTGATTCTGTGGTGGTATTGTCCAGAAAAATCGCTCAGCAAAAAATCTATCCCGCTATGGATGCTTTGGCCTCAAGTTCTACCTTGGATGCTAGTATTTTGGGCGACAAGCATCATAAAACCTTAAAAGCAACCCTAAAGCTTCTTGAGCGGTATCATTCTTTGCAAAACATTATTGCAATCCTGGGTGAAGACGAGCTTTCAGAAGTAGAGAAGGTGACTGTATCCAGGGCCAAGAAGATCCTTAAATTTCTATCTCAGCCTTTCTTTACGGCAGAAAAGTTTACAAATGTGCCGGGAGTCTATGTAACGGTGGAAGAGACGGTAGACGGCGTTGACCGCATCCTAAAAGGGGAATTTGATGAGTATTCGGATGAGCCGTTCTATATGGCCGGTAATATTGCCACTGTGGAAGACAGCTGGCGAAAGATGAAACAAGGAAAATAATAAAAGCTCAAAGATAATGAATTATAAGATAACTAATATGTAAGGCGCGTTAATGTCAAAGCTCAAATGTCAAATTACAAATAAAATCCTAATGACTAAATGTTTAAAGCATTTGAAATTAAGTCATTTGACATTCATTTGACATTTGGATTTTGTCATTTGGTATTTAAATAATCCTAAATATATTAATAGATACATTAATTAAGGATTGAATTGGATAAGAAGGAAGAAACAACTAAAGATACTACTAAGCCTCAAAAACCATCTCTAGATAAAACTAAGATTCCCGAAGAGATCGATGTTGTAGTTGTAAACATGGATAATGTTTTGTATGAGGGGAAAGCAAAGTCGATCATTGCTCCGGGAACAAACGGCAATTTTGCGGTACTTCCAGGACATACGCCATTATTTACCAAGCTCGAAAAGGGTACTTTAATAATAGATGTTGGCCAGGAAAAGCCTCGAGAGTTTACAATTGATGGGGGAGTTGCAAAGATAAATCAGTTTAAGGCGATGGTCTTGATAGGTTTTAATGAACCGAAGCCAATAAAGAAGTGATAAATTAAGAATAGCTTAAGGAGGGTAAAAAAGCCCTTTGAAATAATATTTTGCTCAGTTTAGCCTTAAAAATAGAAAAAAGGTGTTGACACGGTTTTTTTGGTTCATTATCATAAGTATAGCTTGATTCTCAAGCGCCTTTAAATGTCCTTCAGTCCTTCAGGGTAATCCTGATTGAAATAGAAGGATCAATTGAAAGAATATTAATAAATAAATAAAATATGTTAAAAGAGTTAGCAAAGGAGGTGAGTCGAGAAGAAAAAAGTGTTTTCTTTTCCAATCAATTCTTCAACCGAATTTAAAAGGTGGAAGATAAAAATTATTAAACAAATAACATTAAGAATGCAAAGGAGCAAAAATGTTAAAAAGCTTCAAAAAGATCGCAACCTACGCAGTTTCCACGCTTTTGGCGCTTGGCACGGCTATGCCGGCTATGGCTGCTGACGGTTGGAACCTTTTGTACGACGCAAAGGTTACGCTATCCGACCCAAGGGGAGCAACGGCTTCCAACTATCAGTTCAATTATAAAATTTCTAACAACGGTACAGTTAAGGGTATTAAAATGGAATTTAGAAAAGACGCTGCCCTTACCATTAAACCGACCAGTATTAACCTAGCTGCTGCTACCCTTGCTGCTCCGGCTGCCCCATTAGATGCCGGCGACTGGGCCATCAATCTTACGCAGGCTGCTACGGGAAACGTGATTATTACCAGTGCTACGGGTGATGCCTTGGTGGCAACCAACAACCCAATTTATACTATTCAAAACATCACCAATCCGCCAATAAATGCTGATAATACTGGGTGTTCTCCTAATCCAACCAACAGCTCAGCCGGTACTTGTTATGTAAGAATTACCACTTATAACACCGACACTGTTGCTGATATGACTAGTGCTAATGACATTGACGAGACAACCATTACCTTCACTATTACTGAGCAAACTACCTTAACCGCAAAGGTTGATCCATCCATGAGATTTACCGTAACGGGTGTTTCTAACGTAGCTCAGACCGGTAACACTCATGCTATTGAGCAGACTTCAACCTTTAACACTTTGCCATTCGGTTACTTAGCCGTTGCCGACCCTGTTTATATGGCACAGGATTTAGAGGTTATTACTAACGCCAACAATGGTTACGACGTTACTATGACCATGCGTGACGATATGAGCGGCCAGTATGCAGGCAACCTCATTGATCCGTTTGATACGGCGGCTGATGACTGGACTGCTCCAGAAGTTTGGACTACTCCAACTGGTTCTGCCAAGAACGTAGACTCCGGATGGATTGGCGCTCACTCAAATGACTCCACTCTTCCAAACTGGGGCGCAGGCGCTGATAACAAGTGGGCTCCGGTTGACGGTACTGCAGATCTTGTTATGACTTCAGCGGTTCCAGATAATGGTGGAACTGACGTTAGAATTACTTTTGTTCTAGAAGTAAACCAATATCAGCCAGCTGACCAATATACTGGCTACATGGTATACAACGCAACTCCAAAGTACTAAAAATAAGTACTATATTCAAAAAAGCCCTCGAAAGGGGGCTTTTTTGAATTAACCCTTACACGACTTACGCATTTAAACTCATCCGCTCTGTCATTGCGAGGAGGCTTTGTGACGAAGCAATCTCATACGGTTTTAAGATGAGATTGCCGCGCTCCTTCCAGTCGCTCGCAATGACTAAAGTGTGAAAGTCGTATCATAATATTAAATTTATCTGGCAGGTCATGTTATAATAAATAAAACAGCTATGAAATCAGCAAAGAGTAAATCATTTAAATCTAATTTCCCATATTTAATACTTTTTCTTACCCTTATTGCCGGATTTGCAATCGGATTGTTGGTTAAGGGGACAATTTTTGATACTAATTCTTCCAACCTAAAAGCTCTTCGGCTTGGGGGGTATAAGTTTATTAGCCCTTAGAAAATAAAATTAAACAATTGGTAGATAAAGAGGTGGAGTCTGGCAATGTAAATACGGCTTCTGTTTTTTTTAGGGATATCAAGTCGGGCAATCAAATAAACATTAATCCTAAAGAGAAGTTCTATCCGGCCAGTTTGCATAAAATTCCGGTAATGATTGCTTATTTTAAACTAGCTAGAACGGACCCTAAAATTTTAGACAAAAAGATAATGGTGTCTTTTGAGGAAGACACTAACTCGGTTCAGGGCATTAAGCCAAAAGATTATGCCAAAAATGGCAGAACATATTCTGTCCAAGAGCTAATTGAAAAAATGATTAAGCATTCCGATAATAACGCTGCGTATGCGCTTACCTATAACATAGATCAAAATCTATTAGATCAAACATTTAAAGACCTAAAGATTCCTTATCCTACGAGTGAAGTTGCGGATTATATTTCAGCAAGCGATTTTTCCTATTTCTTTAGGGTATTATACAATGCTACATATTTAAAAAGGGACTTATCCGAAAGAGCTCTTAATATTTTAAGCGAAGTTGATTATAAAGAAGGTCTGGTGGCCGGAGTTCCTAAAGATGTTCCGGTGGCGCATAAATACGGCCTTGGCGGCAATATTGATCGCTCAAATTCCGTGTACAACGAGTTGCATGATTGCGGCATTGTTTATCATCCGAGAGAGCCTTATTTTCTTTGTGTAATGACAAAAAGTATATCTGATACCCCAATAATCGAGAGCACTATTAAAAGCATTTCTTCGGAAGTTTATAAGGAAGTAGAAAGAGCGGCCAATGTTTCACCGTAAGGCTTTTTACTGCTTTCAGTCGTTTGTACCTATAGCAATGTTAAAACAAAATGTCAGATTTTTATTCTTCGACTGAAATGGAGAAGTATATTAATGTAGCTCTCCACAAGGTCGAGCAATAATTTAAAGTGACGGGTATCAAAACCTGACATTTTTGGAGAGAACTACACCACTAAATATGATATAATTTATTAGTCGTTATGAAATCATCAAAAAGCACAAGACAAACCATCAAATTTCCGTTCCCAATATTTTTCGCAGTTCTTATTGTTGGGTTTATTGGTGGTTGGGTAATAAAGGGAATTTTGTTAGACGATACTAATTCTTCAAATCTAAAAGCCCTTCGTTTAAATGGTTATAAGTTTATTAGCCCACTCTTTTAGAAAATAAAATTAAACAATTGGTAGATAAAGAGGTGGAGTCTGGCAATGTAAATACGGCTTCTGTTTTTTTTAGGGATATCAAGTCGGGCAATCAAGTAAACATCAATCCGGAAGAGAAATTTTTTCCGGCCAGTTTGCACAAAATTCCGATAATGATTGGTTACTTAAATGCGGCGAGGTCTGATCCGGGAATTTTATCTAAGAAAATTACAATAACCGAACCGGATACCAACGGAGAGCTAGAAATAAAGCCGAAAGATTTTGCAAAAAGCGGTAACACATATACGGTAGAAGAATTGATAGAGAAAATGATAAAATATTCCGATAATATTTCTACCAATACTCTGATGCATAATATAGATCGCCAGGTTTTAGATACGGCATTTAAAGATTTACAGCTCTCTCCTCCAACCGATAGATCAACCCAAGATTATATGACGGCCGGTGATTTTTCGTATTTCTTTAGAGTGCTTTATAACGCGACTTATTTGAGAAGGGAACTCTCCGAGAAAGCACTTAATCTATTAAGCCAGGTAGATTTTAAGGAAGGGTTGGTAGCCGGGGTTCCTCAAGGAGTAGATGTTGCACATAAGTTTGGTCTTTTTACTGAGGTTCAGCCTGTTGGCGGGGATATGGCTATTCTTTCCAAGCGTGAATTGCACGATTGCGGGATAGTGTATCATCCGGACAATCCTTATCTTCTGTGCGTGATGACCAAAAGCAATAATCCAAATCTGGCTAATGTTGAGGGTACTATTAAAAACATTTCCTCCCTGGTTTATGGAGAGGTTGATAGGAACTACTAGAAGCGTGTATATGCAATGTCAAAGCTCAAATTTCAAATGTCAAATGAATGACAAATGACTTAATGACTAAATGATATTTTTTAACATTTGGATTTAGGATTTGATTTGGCATTTGGATTTTGACATTTGACATTCGTAATTCATATTATACTTCAAATCCATCTCAACACTTAGTAATCCTCGTATTTCTGATTGGTAAATTAACTTATTTAGGTTAAGATAGAAGTAATGGTTAAAAGTGTGTTTGCCAAAAAAATAACCGTCTATTTAGCTATTTTTGTATTTTTATTTGGTAATTTCGGTTATTCGTTGGCAAACCTATTAGTGGTGGAGTCTAGAATAACTACAGATTCCTCAGATCAAACAAAACCAAGAATTTCTGCTGGGAAAATAGTGTATGAGGATACTAGGAATGGAAATACTGAAATTTACATGTATAATACTGGTACTAGTTCTGAGACGAGAATTACCAATACTAGCGCCAATGAATATAATCCCGACATAGATGGGGACAAGATCGTATATTCATGTGATCGGGGCGGTACATATTCTCATATTTACGTTTATGATTTGTCCGGCAGCAGCGAAACTCAGGTGACTACTAATCTGTCAGACCAAACATATCCGGCTATTTATGGACAAAAAATTGTGTATGTGGATAATCGAAATGGAAACGATGATATCTATATGTATGATTTACAGGCCAGCCAAGAAACTCAGATATCAACTGACTCTTCAAACCAAAAAAATCCGGTCATTTATGATCAAAAAATTGCTTATTATGATAATAGGAACGGAAATGATGATGTTTTCACGAATAACTTAGCCGGAAGCAGTGAAACTCAAATAACAAATAACTCTGCAAATGAAAATTACCCTCATATTTACAGTGATCAGCTTGTTTACCAAAAAGCACCTGCTACCGGTAATTATAGTGTTCACAAATATGACCTAACTCAAAGTTCAAACAGTCAGATTACCTCTGGAAGCGCTGATCCTAGGTATCCAAGAATTTACAGTGATATCATAGTTTATGAGGATGTTCGTTCCGGAAATTCCGATGTATATGCTTATCAGATTTCTAAGTCACTAGAGACTATCGTGGTTACCGGTTCCCAAGACCAAAAGATTCCGGCTATTTATAACGGAACCGCGGTTTGGCAAGATGCCAGAAACACTCACAAAGACATCTATAAAGCTACTTTAACGCCTTATAATCCCTTAACCAGTATGTCTGATACGCTTTCTGTTATAACTCCGAGAACTGCCTCGACTCATACTATTCAATTTACCTTAGGAACAACGGCGACGATTAAGCAAATAGACTTTCAGTTTGAGAAAGCGGCAGGGGATGCTACTAAGCCGACAAATCTAAACCTTAGCTCCTCGACGTTAGGCACTATGACGGGCCTAACAAACGGTAGTTGGACTTATAGCACAAGTAGTGCTGGTAGCGGTTTAGTAAAAATTTCGGGCGGTGGTGAAAGTAAAAATTTGGGTGATAGTATTACCATTCCTCTTAATGGGGTTATTAATCCTGAAATAGAGGACTGCACTATTGCCGGGTTTATGTATGATACTTGCAATATTACCATCAAAACTTATAGCGATGCAGGCTCGACCTTGGTGGATATGGGTACGGTGTCATATGATATTCAAGATACGGCATCACTCACTTTTAAGGTCGAAGGGGTAACATCGGGAACCAGTACCAATGGCGTTACAACTACGGCAAGTACTGATTATAATTTAGTTCCCTTTGGAAAGCTAGAAATCGGATCACCCGAGTATGCCGCCCAAAAGCTTCATGTAGAAACTACGGCCGCCAATGGCTATACGGTTAATATAAAAATGCAGGCTTATATGCAGGGACAATATCCGGCTAATAAGATAGACCCTTTTACGGGGAGCTGGGATACGCCGACTACTTGGAGTAGTCCAACCGGGTCCACAAACTCAGATTCTGGTTGGTTAGGCGCTAATACAAATGATACCAGGGTTGCAGGCTGGTCCAGTGCCTCGGCAAAATTTGGGCCGGTTAGCACGACAGCACATCCGGTTATGTATAAGGATTCTAAAGATCTTGGCTCCGATGCATATGTCACGTATGCTATAGAAGTAAATCAAAATCAACCAAGCGACCAATACGTGGGGACATTAATTTATGCTATTACGCCAACTTATTAGAATAGGATTATTCTCACTCATTGCTTTGTTTCTATTACCAAGCAGTGTTTTGGCTGATGGTGAGCTACAAATCACCAGCGTTTCTCCTTCGGTTAATTCCACAAGCGTTCCTGTTAATTTGGTAAATGGGATCAGTGTTTCTTTTTCGAACTCAGGCGTAGTTATCGATGAAAATACTTTAAAGGCTAATGTAAGCATTACGTCTCCTAGCGACTCAGTATTTATAAAATATTTTAGGACTTATAGCTCTGGCTTCAGTTTTGAGATAGCAAGGGAAGCTACAAGCTTTAATAACTGCCAGTTAAAGCCTTTTACCAATTATACGGTTAGGATAAATGGCGGATATTCTGGAATTATGGGTCTTCACGCATTAGAACCGCACTATTTACTCGAAGAAGGTTATTCTTGGTCTTTTACAACGGGTGCTGATACCGTCTTGCCAAATTTAAAATTTACGTCTAAGTCTGAGGCACCAACAGTTAATGCCTTAGTTTCATGGGAAGCTGACGAACAGGTAAGGTATGAGCTTCAATATGGCTACCCGGGAAGTACGTTAAGCAAAAAACATGATAGTAATTATAAGACTAGGCATGAAGGCTCTTTGTCTGATCTAATAATTAACAAAGTTTATGATGTAAAGCTCTTTGCTTGGGATTCTTCCGGAAACCAATCGTCAAGCGATTTTAAAATCGAAACTCTAAGCATTTTGGATGTAAGCATCAATCTCCTTTCAAATTCAGCTGAAATTAGGTGGAAAACATCTAGACCGACTGATACTACTGTAGAATATGGAGTATCCGAGAATTACGAAAACTCGGCAACAGTCTCGGGAATGGGGAATAATCATCTTATTACAATTAAAAATCTTGTTTTTGGAAAGAATAAATACCATTTTAGAATAAAGGCCTTGGAAAGTTTCGGAGTTTCTTATTCCGGCGATTTTAATTTTGAAACTTTGGCAACAAATCCAGGCTTTTATAGAAATGAGGGATTTTATATAGGTGAAAATGTGGGCGGCGGACAAAACCCTCCTAGTGCGATCGAGAAAATAATTTCTAATCAATCTGCTTTTCCCGTGTCGTTAGTCACGCCAACGCCATCCATAGTAAATACTGGTGATAAAAATAGTGAGAATGGGAAAGTTAAAGGCGTGGAATCAATTAAAGAATTGAGCCAAGATTCAGTATCTAAAAAGGGTGGCAGTTATTTATCGATATTTCTTTTTGGAGCTATGGTTTTAGCGGCTTTAGGTTTTTTCTATTATAAAGATCTCGAGAGATTTAAGAAAAAAGCGCTGCAATTTAAAAAATATTTCTTGCCGCAAGGGTGGATTTTTCTTATTAGAAGCCTAAATACGAGGATAGATGACTCAGTCGATAGGTTTGTAAGCCGGAAATTGGAAGAGAAGGAAGAATCTAAAGAGAAGTCTATTTATTAGCCGTTAAAGTAAATGTTTTCTTTTGAATATTGCCGGCGTTATCGATTATTTCTATGGTTACATGATGATTTTTGGCTTTAAGCTCCGGAATTATAAAGGAGTCATCAATGTTTTCAAATTTTTGACCGTCGATGACGATATTTGCGGTTTTAATTCCGGACTCATTATCTTCGCGGTTGAATTTTATATTCTTTGACTCAATGATTGGCTTAATCTCTTCGGGGGGAGTTTGGTCGATATTAATCTTAAAGGTGTTTAAGGGTCCTTTTCCTTTATCGCTCACGGCTTGAACATGGAAATACCAATTGCCATCTTGGCTCTGGATTGCCACGGAACTATCGGTTGTTTTTTTCCAAGCTTCACAATTAAGCCTGTTCTGATTGTAGCAGTACTCAAATTCTTTTATATCATCACTTCTAAGCCATTCAAACGTTATATTTGGATCTTTATACCAAGTTGCTTGATTGGGATGTGTTAGAGAGGACACGGGGGTCTTTGGGGGGAGCAGCGGCTCCTTGCCAGAATCCGAAAAAATATAAATGTAATTGCCCAGAGGTGTTTCGTAAGAAAGATTCGTTCTTTGGTTTTGTGCTGATATTACATAGGTGTCTTTGTCGTTAAAGGTAAAGATATTATTTCCAGACCCTTTGGCAATAAATTGTGCCGTTGCTACTAAGCCGGAAGTTTTCTTTTTTTCTTGGCTTCCCAGGCGACATTCAAAACTTACCGTTCCGCTTTCGCTGTTGCTAATTATATTTCTTAAATCACTGCAAACGGAGTTGGTTCTGTCCATCCTGGTAAATGAAATGTTTCCAGGGAGGTAATTAAGATTTATTTGAGCCATATTTGATCCATCGGTGGCGGTTATATGGATTTTGACTGGTATTTCTTCGTTAATATTAAAACTGCCTCTTGCCATAATTAACGATAAATTAGAGGTGGCTTGTTTTTTATTTTCCATTTGGAGCTTAATAGCTGTATTGCTTGTGGGATATTTTGCTCTGTTTAAAAATTGATTTGAGAAAAAAAATGCGCTAATGATGATAGCGATATAAAAAGCTAATTCTAGGGTTGAAATTTTTAAAGAAAACCTATAATTTTTGAGTAAAAAGGTGATTTTTTTCAACTGCTCTTCCTTTTTAAGATGATCTTGTTTTTACTGATAAACCAAATAATAATTGTCGCAACCAGAATTCCCACGAAGGTGGAGACATCTTTTGCAAAAATTTTAGTTTCGGAATTTTCACTTATGATAACGACTTTTCCAATCGTTATTTGACGGTTGTTTTTTATGGTCTTTGCTGCAAATAAATAATTTTTATTTTCAAGTATCGCTTCTTTTTTAATAACGTCTTTAGAATTAGTATCTAAATAACCTCGGATATTAGAGGAGATAAATACGGAGCTGATGCCTGGGTTTGAGGAAGAATATCCATATAGCTTCTGGTTCGAATAAAATGCAATGCTTTCTTGTAGAGCCACGGATTCTTTTCTGGCAAAATCGTCATTAAGCAAGTATCCGGTAAAAATTGCTCCGTTTATTTTATCTTCGTTATAAATTGGGGCGCCAGCGATAATAATCAAGGGGGATTCTAGGCCTTCTTCGATACCCTCATATGTTCTGCCCTCAAATACTGATTTTGTTTCCGGGAAGCTTTCGAAAATGTTATCTCCCGCAACTCCTGGTTTATGGGCTCTGATCTTAACGTTCCCAATGTGATCGGTGAGAACAAGGTATGATAGGTTGCTTGCAAGCATCTTGGATCTTAAAACGGCGGCAAGTTCAGCTGCACTTTTGTTATTTAAGTTAGACTTTATATATTCGTCTTCAGATAATTGCCTTACCATGTTAAGCGATGTTTTCTGCTTTTCTTGAAGTGTTGACATTTCCTCATCTAATTTCTTTTCTAGTAGGTTAAATTCTTTTGTTTGGTTAGTTTTCTGGTAAAGCTGGAGAACAGCCGGCAAAAAAATTGTTAACGAGATAATAGATAGATAAATTATTTTTAAAGCCTTTTTTTCCTTCATTAGAATTGGACTAAATTTTTTTTTAAGATAAATAAAAATACCAAAAAAAAGCATGAGAGAAATGGGCCAAACCCAGTGTAATTTTAGCGTGAAGTAATAGGCTAAGGCACATAAGACAACTATACTAATTAATGGGGGTATATCGCTTTTATTTTTATATAAGACGGAAATCAATCTAACCGAAAAAAAAGCAGGTATTAAAAGTAGATTTGAGGTAGCGGCATCGCTGCTAATGACTAGTAGGGGAATTAAGGAAAGTCCGAGCAGTGATTCGATTGGATAGCGAATTATGACTTTTGAAATGTTTAGCATAATTTAAATAAATTTTAGCGCAAAGTTTTTTTCTTAGCTTGAGTAGCATCTGTTTTTTGATTGTCTTCAGGAGAGCCTGTTATTTCTAAAGATTCGAGCATGTCCTTAACTCTTTTCTCGTCATCTGGATCTTCGCCAGGGATAAAGGTTTTATACCAGATTTTATAAATAGAGCTCCCTTTTTTAATCAGGTAGTAATTGCCCTTAACGTCCATTCGTTCGTTGAGTTTTAAATGTAGGGCAGGATTATTTTTAAGGACTGTGGGCTCTTTTTTGTAATCGATATTGGATTTTAGAGAATTCCAATAATCTTCCATGCTTAGTTCTGTAGGAACCACTTCGACACTGAGTAGATAGCCGTTATATCTTAAAAACCAGACGATATTATTCTCATTGGAGTTTAATTTAAAGCTAGTGTTCTTAGGGTAGTTGACTTTAAAGCCACGACCTCTGTCTTCGTAAACTTGCCATAATGTTTTATCGAAAGGAAGCTTGGTAAAGGCCTCTACATACCGTTTCTCCGGATCTTCTTTTTTAAAGGGATTTACGCCCGTTTTTTCTGCCTCTTCGTTTTGTGTATGAATGCCTTTAACCTGCGCGATATACGTTTCTCTAGTTTTATCAGCGTTAGAGATTTGGTAGGTTATGCCGCCAGCGAAAAGTAATAGAAATAAGATCGCTGTTTTAATAAAAGGCATGCCACCTTTGGATTCCATTTTAAGCGGGCTTTTTTCTTTCTCTTTTTTTTCTCTCTTTAAAAATCCAAATCGTCCTTTTTTGGTTGCTTCAGTATTTTGAGGTGTTGTTGGGGCAGCAGTAGTGACAGGTGCGGCAGCTGGTGCCGAGGATACTTCTTTTTTCTTGCCAAACCCTAATAATTTAAAAGGGAATAGCAATAAACGAATTAAGAAAAAGGGTTTCTTTTTTTCGTCTTTGCCTTCTATGTTTGGAATATTTGATGGGTTATTAGGTGGAAAAGGGTTTGTCGAATTAGGTGTCGGACTAGCGCTTATTTCGGGTTGAAGAGGGGAGTTTGGTGTTTGCTCGAAAGTTTGTGTTTGTCCGGTTGGCAGTGTTTCTGTTTGATTAGAGGCTTCGATATTTGGGGCTGGGTTCTCGGCAGCAGAATCTTTAAGGGCTGGAGAATCAAATATTTGATTTGTTAGAGGATCATCTTTTTCTAAGTCTTCTAACTCTTTTTTTATTTGTTCATATTTACTAAAGTCTTCCTCGATAATATCGTTGTCTTGGGGAGCGGCATCAATGGCTGTTTCAGCGGCGTTAAGCTTAATTGGGATGCTTTCGGAATCGGTAGCGACTGCCGAGCCATTAGCGGAAAGATCATTAATTGATTCGGTTGCAGCTGTAGCTACTATATTGTCTGGGGCGTTTGTTTGAGTTTGCAGTGTCTTGGAATCTTCCGCTTCTTCCTGTTCGCTAGATTTAATGGGTGTCATATTTTCTTTAACATCCGGAGCTTTTTCGTCTGCTTTTGTTTCGGAAATTTTGTGCTTATCGTAAGCTTTATCTTTGCTGATATCGGTTTTCTCAAATATTTTTAAAGAATCCATTACCTTGGATTGGAACTCATCTGCACTTTTAGACAAATCATCTTTTAAGGAGTTCACCACTGATTTCAGGGAACCTATTTGATCTTCATACTCTTTGATTTGTTTTTTTAGAACCTTATTTTCTTCCTGAATATCACTCAAATCGTGAGAGATCTTTTCTTTTTCTTCATTAAATTTGTCTTTATTTTTTATTCTTTCTTCTTCCAGCTTTACTTTAAGCTTTTGCAGTTCATCGAAAGTGTCTTTAGCTTTCTTTAACTGTTCTTCGATGGAATTTATCTTAGAATCGATATTTTGATCGCTAAAAGACCCTCCGGTTGTAAGGGGCTTTGTCATATCTTCGGTTGTTTTTTCTTTTTGTTTTGTAATGTCATCTTGTTGCATACTATTTCTATTAAACATTTTCGGCAAACGGTTGTAAAGGTTTTTAGGCTATTAGGCCTACTTAGACCATTGACCTATTAACCAGTCTCATTTATATTACCTTTAGTACCCGAACCCTCAGGGGAAAATTTTTGATTTGGTAAGGAGGAAGGTGAAGCAGTATAATTTTTTAAAAATCTTAAAGTTTAGCACAATGTTATTTTTATTTTTTTTACCTATCGCTTTAATGGCTGAAGGCGGGACTGGCTCATCGTCTTCTGTGACTGTTATCCCGCCCAGGTTTGAGCTTTATGGTAGTCCCGGACAGTCGGTATCAGATCAAACGATAAAGATAGTTAATGAGCAAGACAGGGAAGCAACATATCAAATAGAAGTTGCAGACTTTAGTGCCGCGGGAGAGGATGGGGGTGTTGAGCTTCATGATGATCAATCTGACTTTACATATTCTCTGGCTAAATGGATAAGAATTGATGAGAAAAGCGTAAATATTGGTCCTAAGAAGACAGCTTTTATAAAATTTGGTATCGATCTTCCTAAGAATGCGGAACCAGGAGGCCACTATGCTTCAATTATTGTTGGTATGGGAGGTGGCGCAAAAGTAGTAAATGGGGCATCCGTAAATCCAAGAATTGCTTCTTTGGTTTTACTCCGAGTTGCAGGGACGGTGGATGAGAAGGCGCATATAGAATCGTTTATCGCACCGAAGTATTCCGAGAAAACACCAATCAACTTAGAGCTTCGGATAAAAAACCGGGGACAAAATCATATTAAGCCAAAAGGAACTATTGTAATAACAAATATTTTAGGGGTAAAGGTTGATGAAATTCCTTTAAACGGAGAAAATGTCTTGCCGGGATCTATTAGAAAAATGAATACAGAATGGAAGCATAATAAATTGCTTTCCGGGCGCTATACGGCAACTTTAGTGGCGACATATGGCGAGAAGAATAACCAACCCTTATCAGCCTCCGTTTCTTTTATTGTTTTTCCTAAATATTTGGCAGGATTGTACAGTGTTGGGATTGTTTCTGCGGCGGCGGTGTTTATAAAAAGAAAAAAAGTAAAAAAGATTTTACATAATTTGACTAAGTAATAAAATATAAATATAAAGAGTTTGCAATTGAAAAAGAAATCTCAAATATTGGGCAAAAAAACAATTATTTTATCTGTTGCTATTGCGGGTATAGTAATCGGTTATTTTGCGTTTCTTAAACCTAGTTCTCAGGTAAAAGTTGATTGGAATAAGTTTAATGCATTTAAAAGCCCTTCAGTCTTAATCATCGAGGCACCGTCAGAGGTTAGCGGGATAGGAAAATCTGCCAAAGTGTCGGTTAAGCTTGATACCAGAGGATACATTGTTAATGCCGTCCAGGCTAATTTAAAATTCGACCCTAAGGATTTAGAGGTTGTATCAATAGACTCGGGACAATCTTTTTGTAAATTTTATCCGGAAAAGAAATACGACAATGATAAGGGGCTTGTTAAGATTGCCTGCGGCAGCCCATATCCTGGGTTCAAAGGCGAAAGCACTATTGTAACAGTGGAGTTTAAAACTAAATCATTCACAACTACTATGCTCAGTGTAGAAAAAGAAAGTATGGTTCTTGCAAATGATGGCAAGGGGACAAATCTTCTCGAGGATTTAGATTCAAAAGAAATAAAAATTAAAGCGGCATTTTAATGTTGAAACGAAAATTTTTAAAAACTATTTCCATCTTTCTACCGGTTTTTCTGATGCTTATGCCGGTAAAAACTTTGGCTGCAAAGTCGATCTTTTTATATGGGCAGAATGCAGTTGAAGTTGACAGGATTATGAAAATTGAACTGAGAATATCTACAGATGGCGAAAAGGTTGGGGCAGTTTCGGTTGATATAAATTTTCCAACTGAACTTGTAGAAGGGCTGCAGCCAGAGGCCGGAGGATCTTTTTGTAATATGTGGGTAAACCAAACACCTAACAAACTTACTTGCGGTGTTACTGGAAATCAAGGTTTCACGGGTGATGGTCTTATTGGAACCTTGGTTTTTAGGGGCCGTCTTGCAGGATACGCAAATATAACATTATCTAATATTTCGGTTACATTTGGTCCGAATGTTATTACAGGTATTGAGCAAAATGAGATGGAGATTGCTGTCTATGGCGAGGGACAGGGGCCGACGCCGACACCAAAAATTATTCACACTCCGACGCCGCTTCCATCTTTGGCAGCTACACCGCCGTCATCAACTTTATCTACCGGAGCGACCCCTCCTTCCGGTCCTGGGGAGAGCTTCGGTTCGTCTCAGAGTGTCGAGGGGAGTACCGGGGCCCAACCGGAAGATCCAATTAAGGTTGAAGAGCAAAAACCGCCATCTGAATTTTCGATATCTGAGAACCAAATAGGAGAAGGCGATCAGGCCTTGGTTAAAGATTTTTTTAGCGACAACCAGAAGGCACTAATAGGATTTTTCCCCACTATAATTTTATTAGCGCTGGTTATTCACTTAGGAATTAAGCTTTACTTTACAGAAAAAAGAAGAAAATTAGAGCTCGAAAAATTATTTGAGGACCAGTTGGGAGCCTTGTCTTCCCTGGAGAGTAAATTAGACTTATTGGATCAAAAGGGTGAAGGCGGCAGAGAGCGTTTTGTTCAAGAGTTTCAGGATGCTAAGACTCAAATATTAGCCGAAGCCAATCCGGCTTTTCAGAATCCAGGCGTGGCGGCTCCAACAGGTCAAGCACCGGCGCAGAATTAGCAATGAGGCAATGTGAAATAGAGCTTACTTAAAGTGTATTTGGTTAAATTATTAGTCAACAAACAAAGAGTATTGAATTAAGAATTAGAAATATAGTATTTAGAGTATGAATACGTTTTGTATGCTTTATTCCTTATTCGATATTCTTAATTCTTTCCTTAGGCTCCTAGCTTTGCGAACCCGTATTCAAACAAATTTCTGCCGTCGTTCATACCGTCGGGGCTATTAAAATAAACCATGATCACTTTTTTTCCGCTTCTGTCGGCGACGCCAATTAAGGTGTGGCCGGCATTATCTGTAAAACCCGGCTTAGAAGCTATCATATATGGATAAGAATCGATTAGCTGGCTTATATGATAAAGGGAATGAGCATTATTTATTCCTTCAGTTGCCGGAATAGTGTAGCTCAAGGTGCCGGCCCATTTTAAAACTTCCGGTTTTTTATGGATGCAATAGTTGGTAATGGTGGCTACGTCGAAAGCACTAGCGTAAAAATCATCTTCGTCTAGACCGGAAGGATTCATGTAGTGGGTGTCTTTAAGTCCCAGCTCTTCTATTTTACCATTTAGTTTATCAATAAAGGCTTGTCGGCCTCCGGGATAGTTTTCGGCGATTACTTCCGCTGCATCGTTAGCGGAGATCATCATTAAGCCGTAAAGCAAATCTTCTAATCTTATTTCCTCTCCAACTTGCATAACAATTTTGTTCGGTTCCATTCCGGCGGCTTTTTCTGACACTTTTAATCTTTGGTTTAAGTCCATATTTTCCGAAGCTACTAAAGCCGTTAATATTTTAGCGATACTGGCCGGAGGGAGGGAGGCTTTAGAATTTTTCTCATATAAAACATTGCCAGTTTCCGGATCTATAACAATAGCAGTTTCGGCCAAAACATCGAGATCATAATTGACGCCACCACCCTGAGGAAGTTTTGGTTGATATTTTAGATTGTCGGCCTGTTTAAGTTTTAGTTCGTTTACTTGATCCAGGCGAACCTTTTCGATGCCTTTTTTAGCAACAATCTTTTTATGAGATTTGGAGATTTGGAGAGGGACGAAGATTGTAGCTCCAATAGCTACTGAAAATACAGCGATTGTTATTTTTTTCATGGTAGTAATAGTGTAGTAAAAAAAGAGTCAACAGTAAATAAGAAGTTATTGACTAAAAAGGTAAAATTTGCTACAATTTATTCGAAAGCCGACAAGGCTTTTTAAAATACTTAAAAACTAGAGGTAATTATGGAATTTTTAGTTCTAATTTTAAAACTAATCGCTAAACCTTTTCGGAAGGTATTTAAATTCTTAGGCGAAGTTAAGACAGAATTTTCAAAGGTAGTGTGGCCTTCAAGAAAAGAAGCCGTGAGTGCCACCATAGTTATAATCCTTTTTTCGCTCGTGGTCGGATCGTATTTAGGAGCTTTAGACTATGGCCTGTCAAAAGGATTATCATTTATTTTAACTAAATTGAAATAGGAGAGTATATGGCAAAGCAGCAACCACAACAAAGAGGCTGGTACGTTATTCATACCTATTCCGGGTATGAAGACAGAGTTGCCGAAAATCTAAAACAGCGTATTGAATCTTTAGGCATGGAAGATAAAATTTTTCAGGTAATTGTGCCTAAAGAAAAGCAAATAACCATTAAAAATGGCCGCAGAAGGGTTATCGAAAAAAGAATTTTTCCGGGCTATGTGCTTGTAGAAATGACGGTAACTGATGATTCTTGGTATGTTGTAAGAAACACGCCTCAGGTTACCGGATTTATTGGTGCGGGAACAACTCCGGTTCCGGTATCCGCAGACGAGATTAAGCATATCCAAAAGAGAATGGGTATTGAGGAGCCAAAATACAAGATTGATCTTGAGTCTGGCGATGCGGTTACTATTATTGACGGACCATTTAAAGGGTTTGACGGTGCCGTTTCTGAGATTGATGAGGAAAAAGGAAAAATCAAAGTATTGGTTTCGATGTTCGGTCGAGAAACCCCTGTTGAGCTAGACTCTCTGCAGGTAAAAAGAATTTAATATCTATAAAGGAAATATCATGGCTAAGAAAGTAAAAACTAAAATTAAATTACAAGTTGCAGCCGGTAAAGCGACACCAGCACCACCGGTTGGTACTGCGCTCGGTCCCCACGGACTAAATATTATGGATTTCGTTAATGCTTTTAACGAGAGAACACGAGAAATGGGCAATACTATTATTCCGGTTGAAGTTACTGTTTATGAAGACAGAACATTCACCTTTATTACTAAAGTTCCACCGGCAGCAGAACTTATTAGGAAAGCTCTTGGAATCGATAAGGGCTCTGCTACGCCAAATAAGCAAAAAGTAGGAACTTTAACCAAAGATCAGCTTAAACAAATTGCAGTTGAGAAAATGCCCGATCTAAATACCGCCGACGTTGAGCAGGCCAAAAGAGTTATAGCCGGCACTGCCGAGTCAATGGGTGTAGACATAGAGAAATAATTCAAAGTTCAAAATTCAAAAGGCAAAATTGCAATTCAAAATCCAAAAGTTCTTTACAGCGCATCCTGTCCGGGAATTGTCATTCCCGCGAAGGCGGGAATCTAGGAACTTTTGAGAATAGTTAAAGTATAAAGATTATTTGTGAAATAACAAAGTGGGAGGCTTGTGAGGCCGTTAATACCACAAAGGAGAAATTATGGCAGAAGAAAAGAAGGCAGCTAAGAAAGTTGCTCCCAAAGAAGAAACAAAAGAAGTCAAAGAGCAAGGAACAAAGAGCAAGGAACAAGGAAAAGAAAAAGCTAAGAAAGAAGAATCAGTAAAGAAAGAAACAAAAGCTTCAAAAACTGAAGCTAAGACTAAAAAGAATAAGCTTAAAAAGAGTGAGAAAAAATTCTCGAAAAAATATCGAGAAGTTGCCGAGTTAGTAGAAGCAGGCAAGGAATATCCGATTACAGAAGCAGTAGCGCTTGTAAAGAAAGTTTCGACTTCTAAATTTGACGGCTCTCTAGAGATCCATATTCGTTTAGGAGTTGATCTAAAATCTCCGGAACAGATGGTAAGAGGAGCGACAGTTTTACCAAACGGAACCGGAAAAGTTCAAAAAGTAGTTGTTGTTGCTAGTCCCGATAAAGAAAAAGAAGCCAAAGAGGCTGGTGCAGATGTTGTGGGCGGCCAGGACATTGTGGAAAAGATTACTAAGGGTTGGACTGATTTTGATGTTCTAATTGCTACTCCAGATATGATGGGTGCGCTTGGAAAAGTTGGTAAGATTCTTGGTCCAAAAGGCCTAATGCCGAATCCAAAAACCGGAACCGTAACCATGAATGTAGCTTCTACTGTAAAGCAAGCTAAAGCAGGCAGAGTAGAGTATCGAATGGATAAAACCGGAATTATTCATCAGGGAATTGGAAAATTATCCTTTGATGACGCAAAGCTAGTTGAGAACGCTAATCATTTCTTTGATGCTATCCAGAAAGCCAAGCCGTCAACCGCTAAAGGACAGTTTATTAAGTCAGTTTCTGTAGCGCCAACAATGGGCCCTGGAATTAAGGTAGAAATTAATTCGCTTAGATAATTAGATAAATAGAAGTAAACGGTTAACAAGAAACAAAGAACAAAAAGCAATAAATAAAAAGATCTCAGAAGTGAGATCTTTTTATTAACTCACGTCTTATCATTCCGTTATACTTTTAGGTTTTATTTATGTTAAAAATTTGGTAATATGTATAACAGTAATTAACGACAGAAAGGGGTGGATATGATAAAAGACGCTGATAGGGAAGTGTTTGATGCAATTAAAAAAGAAGAAGAGAGGCAAAGGCTTAATATTGAGTTGATTGCTGCTGAAAATTACACTTCGGCTGCGGTAATGGAAGCAATGGGCTCTGTGCTTACTAATAAGTATGCCGAAGGTTTGCCGGGCGCCAGGTATTATGGCGGTTGCGAATTTATTGACATCGTGGAAGATTTGGCTCGTGAGAGAGTAAAAAAGTTATTCGGAGCTGAACATGCCAACGTACAGCCTCATTCCGGCGCAAATGCAAATCTAGCCGTCTTTTTTGCCCTACTTGATCCGGGCGACACGGTTATGGGATTAAATTTAGCAGAAGGCGGTCATCTTACTCACGGTAGTCCTGTTAATATCAGCGGAAAATGGTTCAATATTGTCTCTTATAAGGTAAATCCTAAAAATGGATTATTGGATTACGATGCTATCGAAGAGCTAGCTATAAAAGAGAAACCTAAACTAATTTTGGCCGGGGCTTCAGCTTATCCCAGAGCCATAGATTTTAAGAAATTTGGGGAAATCGCTAAGAAAGTCGGGGCATATTTTATGGTTGATATGGCTCATATAGCCGGACTTGTGGCAGCAGGGGTTCATCTATCACCAGTGCCTTATGCAGATGTCGTGACTTCGACTACTCATAAGACTTTAAGAGGACCAAGGGGTGGTTTTATTTTGTGCCGGGAAGAATTAGCAAAAAAAATAGACAAAGCTGTTTTTCCGGGAACTCAAGGAGGACCCTTAGAGCATATTATTGCTGCAAAAGCTGTTTGTTTTGGCGAGGCTCTAAAACCAGAATTTAAGAAATATGGCGAGCAAGTGGTTAAGAATGCTTCTGTACTCGCAGATGAGTTATTAAAAGATGAAGCAATGAGTTTGGTAACCGGCGGAACCGATAATCATTTGATGATCGTCGATTTAAGAGAAAAGTTAATTACTGGAAAAGAAGTTCAGAATACTCTTGATAGAGTAAGAATTACAGTTAATAAAAATGCTATTCCAAATGATCCCCAACCACCGGCTTTAACTAGTGGAGTAAGAATTGGAACACCAGCAATTACCACCAGGGGACTTAAGGAAGATGAAATGAAAAAAATCGGCAGATGGATTTTGGAGGTTTTAAACAATCCAGATGATGAAAATATGGAAAAAAGGATTAGAAGAGAAGTTGAGGACATGATTCTAAAATACCCCGTCCCTGGCGGCGAACTGGCCGATGTCAGCGTATAATTTAAAAGTTACAAGGTGAACTCAAAATATGATTCTTGATGGACAAAAAGTAGCTCAGGTTATCTACGAAAAACTTAAAAAAGAGCTTAAATGGCTTGCTTCGAAGCCGAAGCTTGCTGTTATTTTAGTTGGTGAAAATCCAGCTTCCGAATCTTATGTCAAAATAAAAGAAGAAACCGCCAAGGCGATTGGTATTGATTTTGAACTTTTTAAATTTGCTTCGGATATCGATGAAACTGAAGTAATTTCTAGAATTGAACTTTTAAATAATGACACAGAAGTATCCGGAGTGCTAGTTCAGTTGCCTTTGCCAGCTCATTTTGACGAGACCCGAGTTTTACAAAGTATTTCTCCTAAAAAGGATGTTGATGGCCTAAATGCCTTAAATTTAGGAAAAATGCTTATGGGGCTGGAGGCCTTGTATCCGGCAACAGCGCTTGCAGTCCTCGAAATATTGGATTTTTACGAAATCCCGATCGAAGGGCGTCACGCCGTTGTTATTGGTAAAAGTAACCTTGTGGGAAAACCGGTCGCAGATATGCTTTTAAATAGGAGTGCTACGGTTACGGTGTGTCATGAGAGAACTGAAGATCTGCAATTTTTTTGTAAACGAGCTGACATTTTAGTAAGTGCTGTCGGAAAGGCTAATCTTATCGGAGCTGACATGATAAAAGATGGCTCGGTTATTATTGACGTTGGGGTTAATAAAGTAGGAAATAAACTCGTTGGAGACGTTGATTTTAAAGAGGGCCGAAAAAGAGCTTCCGCCATTACGCCTGTTCCTGGCGGCGTTGGCCCAGTAACAGTAGTCATGCTTATGAAGAATGTTTTTCAAGCCTATAAAGAAGCATAAAGTTGGTTAATAGGCTGATGGGCCGATGAGTTAATGGGTAGAATTCATCAGAGTGCCGTTTTCTAACCATATTCATAGTTGACATTTTATTTAAATTTTGCTAAACTAGACAAGTAAAATAAAATACGCCAAAGACAGCAAGTACTCGTAAGAGATAAACCTTGCCGAGGTAAAAAGGCTTAAGTGGCCGAGAAAATGTCTTTGGTAAAAAACCAAAGATTTTTTAATAAACAGGTTAATAGGTTAATGGGAAATTGAAACCCATAAACCCATTAACCAATAATGAGGAGAAATCATGGCGGTAACAAAAGAAAAAAAAGAGGCAATGATTTCCGAGTTAGCCGAAAAGCTAGAAAAATCAAAATCGTTTGTGGCAACGAGCTATCTTGGTCTAAAGATGGACGAATTGGCTGAGGTTAGAAAAACTCTAAAAGAAAGTGGCAATGACTTTAAAGTTATTAAGATCACTTTACTTTCAAGAGCAGCTAAAGAAGCCGGCATGAATGATTTAGATATATCAGCTTTCGAAGGAAAGCCTCTAGCAGTAGCCTTTGGCTACACGGACGAAGTTAATGCGGCTAAGGAAGTTTTTAACTACGCTAAGAAAAATAATAAGCTGGAAATTCTTGGTGGAATGCTGGAAGGCAGAAATTTGACTGCCACGGAGGTTAAGAATTTAGCAACCTTACCTTCAAAGGAAGAGCTATTGGCAAGAATGCTCGGATCTATGACTGCCCCGGTACAAAACTTTGTTGGAGTAATGCATGCCAACTTACGTTCTGTCGTATATGTATTAAATGCAATTAAAAATAATAAGGTGGGTGAATAGGTTAATGGGAAATTAAAACCCATAAACCAATCGACCTATAAACCCATTAACCAATAAAAGGAGATAAAAAAATGGCTGAAGAAACTAAAGAAAAAACTACTGTAGAAGTACCAAAGAAATTTGCTGATTTGGTAAAAACAATCGAAGGAATGTCTGTTCTAGAACTTTCAGAACTTGTAAAAGTATTAGAAGACAAATTCGGCGTATCTGCTGCTCCAGCTGCAGTTACTGTTGCCGGTCCGGCTGCAGGTGCTGCTCCAGCTGAAGCTGCAGAAGAAAAAACCAACTTTGATGTTGTTATCACTGCTGCCGGTGGAAACAAGATTTCTGTTATTAAAGCAGTAAGAGAAATCAATCCAGCACTTGGTCTTAAAGAAGCTAAAGATCTAGTTGATGCTGCTCCAAAGACCGTAAAGGAAAATGCTTCTAAAGACGAAGCAAACAGCGCTAAAGAAAAATTAGAAGCTGCCGGTGCTACTGTCGAACTTAAGTAATCTTAGCTTTTTTAAAAAACCGTCCTTTACTTTAAAAAGGGCGGTTTTTTTGTAAGTAATTCTTTTATTTTTTAAAGTCTACCTTTATAATCTTGGTACAAAGGAGACGCAATGGTTTATAGAAGACATGGAAAATTTATCGTAATCGAGGGAAATGAGGGTGCTGGCAAGACTATCCAGGCTGAGCTTTTATCGAAGAGATTGAGAGAGCAGTGCCCAGATAGAGAAGTGATAAGCACTTCCGAACCTTGGAAGTCAGAACAAAGTCCAGTTGGCAACCGTATCAGAAGAATTCTAGGAAGGCAAGTCCAGGAGATTGATCCAGGTGATGGTGAAATTAAACCTGTAAAATTTCAGACCATGTATATTGCTGACAGATATATTCATTGGGTAAAGCTAATTTTACCCGAGGTAGAAAATGGTTCGATTGTGATCTCGGATAGAGAAAGGCTAACAACTTACGCTTTTGGTCTTGCGAGCGGGATTCCGCTTGAAACAATGGTAAACTGGCACCGCTTACTGCCGCTCCCGGACCTTATTATATACATTAGAGTGTCTACTAAAACATCTCTTAAAAGGCTTGAGGCAAGGCCTGATAAAGTTGAAATTCATGATAATGATAAGTTTGTAAATAAGGCCCATAAAGCCTACGAATATCTAGTGAAGAATGATGTGATGGCAAATATTGTAGTTGTAGATGGCGAAGGGACAATAGAAGAAGTTCATGAAAAAGTTTGGGAAGCGGTGAGAAAATTAGTGGAAGATAGCGGCGTTTGCAAGCTTACCAGGCTTGAGGATTCGTTTCTTTAATCCTTAATCCTTCAATTCTATAAGTAATTATGCTAAAATTATTCAATGTTTAAATTCGAGCTAAAAAAAGAAGATCAGGCAACCAAGGCCCGTTTGGGTCTTATTACCACAACACATGGTCAAATAAAAACTCCGGTTTTTATGCCAGTGGGGACGCTTGGTACGGTTAAAACCTTAAGCCCGGAAGACTTGTGTGAGCTTGGGGTCGAAATAATCCTTGGCAACACATATCATTTGTATTTACGGCCCGGAATGGATGTTTTAAAGGAATTTGGCGGACTTCATAACTTTATGCAGTGGGATGGGCCGATTCTTACCGATAGTGGAGGCTATCAAATTTTTTCTTTGGGTACTGATTATAGGGAAAACATGCCTGGTAATTTGGTTAAAATCAAAGAAGATGGTGCCGAATTTACCTCTCATATTGATGGGTCAAAGCATTTTTTTACGCCGGAGGGAGTGATTGATTATCAGCTGACCATAGGCTCGGATATCATGATGCCCCTTGATTTTTGTCCCTCGGCTGAAGCTGACAAAAAAGAAATTGAGAAGGCAGTAGATGTAACAAGCAAGTGGTTTAAGAGAGCTTGGGAATATTACGAACAAGAATCTAAAAAAATAAAAAATACCGGGGCGCTATTTGCTATTATTCAGGGCGGGACTCACAAAGATCTAAGGGAAGAATCGTTTGAAGATTTAAATCAATTTCCGGTGTTTGGTTTTGCTATTGGTGGAGTTGCTAATGCTGGAGAATCTAGAGAAAAGCAGAGAGAGGCTGTTGATGCAACTATACCGTTAATTCCTAAAGATAAACCGAGATATCTAATGGGTGTTGGTGAGCCAATTGGGATTTTGGAGGCGGTAGAAAGAGGCGTAGATATGTTTGACTCAGTCATGCCGACCAGAATAGCAAGGAACGGGGCAGTCTGGACAAGTACGGGAAGAATTAATCTGAGAAATGCAAAATATAAGTTTGATAAAGACCCTATAGAAATTGGTTGTGGTTGCAAGGCTTGCCAAAAATTTTCAAAAGGTTATCTCCATCATCTTATAAAGAATAATGAAATTTTGGGCATGCGACTTACTACCATGCACAACGTTCATTTTTTAATAGAACTCATGTCTAGGATTCGAAAGTCCATTGAAGATGGGAATTTTAAAGAGATAAAAGCTAATTTTCTAAAAGAATTTAGTAAGATTAAGGGAAGTGAAAATCGCTTTTAAAAAGGAATGTGAGAGGGTGAGGGTGGGGATGCCGGTATTGTGTGAAGGATTAGGGGTGAGGTATTAATCTATAAAACCGCTTTACCTTTGTCTCTTACCCATACAGGCTTCCTAGCCCTCACCCTAACCAGATACTTTACTCAAAATGCCTTGCTTGACAAGTCTTAGCCGAAGATGGTATTTTTGGTTTATCAAACAAAAATAAAAAAGGGGAAGTGGAGATGGAAAACAATAAAGAAAAAATTGAGCTACTCGGCCAACTTGTAGACGGGGCGGAGACATCTATTAGGGCCGCGCGTCAGATCATTTTTGAATTATCAGGTGGTTTGTCGGGTTCTCATTCAAAAATTTCTGCCAAAGCTAAAAACTTAAACGTTTTGGAGGACGGCAAGATTATTGAAGGCGTTTTTGACGGTGAGCATATGATTGGTCCGGATGATAAAAAATATCCTGTTCCGGCTAATTATGCTTCGAAATCAAAACTAATCCAGGGAGATGTCTTGAAACTAACCGTTAATGCCGATGGTAGCTTTGTGTTTAAACAGATTGGTCCTATCGAGAGAAGGAAAGTTGTAGGAACGCTTACTTATGCTGATGGGGAATATCGGGTACTCGCCGAAAGTAAGGCTTATAAAATCCTTTTCGCTTCTATTACGTATTTTAAGGTTCAGCCGGGCGATTCTGTTACCTTAATTCTTCCTAAAGACGGCAATAGCGAGTGGGGAGCAATTGAGAATGTGATTCATACCCCTGAGGAGACCGAGGATGCTGGGGATACCAGAGATAGAGAAGACCTAGATCTCTTTAATATAGATGAACCCCTGAAGATAGAAGAAGGATTGGACGAGTCCACAGAAAAAAGTAAGAAGAAAAAAGATGACACGGATATCTCCGAAATTTTAGTGGAAGAACCGCTAGAGTTTTCTAAAGAAGAGAATGAAAAAGATACTTTAGAAGTAGAAGCGGACGAAGAATTATCGGATAAAAAAGAAAAAGTTCTTGTTCCGGAAAAAGAAGTGAGAGAGCTAGAGATTTAACCCTAAAAAGGGTGCCACCCATTTTAGAGTTTTCTTTTTAAGTTTCTTGGAACTATTTCTGCAACTGCTCGCTGCCGTCACCCTTAGCGAATGAAATGAGCATGGCGATCTTTGTCTGGAACCAAAACGAGATTGCTTCGTCGTCTGAACTTCTCGCAATGACGATGGCCTGGTGAGCATTTAACTATTTCTCTCTTTTAACAGCAAAGAATAGATTATATAATAACCACATGAGCTACAAGGGTTTTTTTAAGAAGAAGAATACTTCCTTAAC